>UMHO01007474.1_pt1 | contig 23774 bp, 40 predicted proteins | sample 1965561 | NCBI WGS metagenome assembly UMHO01 (sample SAMEA4836102, study PRJEB28245) | human gut metagenome | biome: gut microbiome; material: fecal sample | place: Denmark | collected 2008 | reverse complement strand
TCAGTATGATATACTAGTACTACTTTACCAGCTTCGTCTAATTCCTGAGTTAATCTAGTACATACAATGTCATAACCAGCATCTGTATCATGTGCTCTGACTGGTAATACTCCTTGCGATTCTTTAATAATTGGAGTACCGTTTTCATCTACTCCTTCAACATAATTAAGTTTTTTAAATTTCAATACTGGTTCTTCAAATTTCATTGTCTGTTCCATTATTATTTTCTTTATTTGTGTAATTAATTAAGTAATTACTAATTCTTCCTGCAACCCAACCAACTAAGTAAGCGTAGTGTTCATTACCTGCTTCGTAGTTACTTTTAACTATTCCTAAGTAATCGAATATGCCATCTGCAACATGAACTGATTCATGTGGAACTACTTCAGATACTGTCTCTTTAGCTAATTTAGTGTTGATCAAAACGAGTAAGCCAACTGCTCCTGTTTTCTTTTCTCTAACACACACTGTTATACCATCTACATTATCATTTGATACTACGATGTCTCCTGGATTTTGATCATTCGAAGCATCTTGCATTGTATCATAACCGTCAAACAACTTATTAGCTTCATTCAAACATTCTACTGTTCCAACGTATAAATACACCGGATATATCTCAGGATCATATGCAACTATTTTAGCCTTCGTTTTCTTCATTTAATCTTCTATATATATTTGCTATCACTTCATTACTTAACATATATAAGTAACAGTAAGTATGATCATCAAGGTAATATTCTTCATCAGGAGTAATTATCCTATTACTTTTATCATCTAATTGTATCTCACATTCTTTATGTAAGCCTATAGGATAAGACATTTTATAATAGACCATTAACTCAACTAGCTGTGTTCGCAGCTCCTAATTTAGGTCTTTTACTTTCACTCTTCTTATCGTCTTCATACTTCTTCTTAATCTTTATCTTACCTAAGTAAGAGAACATCAGTGTTCTAGTATCTTCTTCATCTGAGATTACCTTATTAGCAAACATAAAAGGATGATTGCATATTACTTCTATTACTTGATGTGGTAGGTTGTATTTCTTACTTAGTTGCTGGTATATATTCTGTGTATTCTTTTTCATCAGAAAGATGTCTAATATTGTAGAATCTATTAGTAAGTAATTGATTTAATCCTTTATTACTATCTACAGTATTTGGTCTGATAGTATTAATAGTAGCTAAAACATCCTCAGCTCTGTCTATCCAACCTAGACGGTTAAGTAACCGTAACTTAGTTACTTCTTTGTTAGAGTATTTCTTCTTTGGTTCTAACAGTACTAGGCGAGATGTTCTTGGATTACCAATCATTGACATTGTTTCGTCGAATACGTAAAACTTATTATAATCTAACTTTTTTCTAGTAATAAATGACCAAATCTTTTCATACCATTTATATTCTTTACCTAAGAATATAGTTCCTGGTTTAACTTCAATTTGTTTCATTTTTCAATCTTAATATTAAAGTGATTTGAACTCTATCACCAATTATTTCAGGTATGATTGCCTTATTAACAGTAATTTCATCCTCCACTTTTCCTTGCACTAACAGACCTTTTTCTTTGAATCTCCCTATATATCGACTTAAATTGTCTGGAGTAATTCCAAGTTTTTGTCTGATATATTTTCTATTCTCTGTATTAATTACATTCTTACTATGACCAGGGAGCTTTTCGTAATTAACGTCTAGCTCGACTAAAGTAGTCATAAGTTCTAGCTCCCTGTCAGTAAGTTGCAATACTCCATTTAGAGAAGTAAGGAATTCTTTGTAAAGGTCAGTCTTATTGACTTGCTTTACCAGTTTATTCATTTTGCTAATTCCTTAATTTTATCAAGCAATTTGGTCATATTATAATAAACAGTCTCTGCTTCTACTTTAACACAAGTAGGGATAAGACCTTCATTATACTTACTCAATACTTCATCTAAATCACTATCATATTTCTGAAGCATTGTATCACAGAAATCTTTGATAGCTTCAAGTCTAGTATCATTGTTAGATGATTTCATTTCAAGCAAATAACCTTTCTCAACCAATTCATTTGCGGTATCTTCATCTACAGCAACAAATCTACTACTGAATTTATCCTGAACATTAAGAACTAACAAACCTTTTTCATTAGGCTCAAGCATGTCACCTTTACGTGCTGCTGCAAATGATTTAATTACTTTATAACTATTCATATTATTAATCTTTTTTATTTAAACCTTTGACTGCTAGTGTGATCATAAGAGCACATAACAGTACTACTAGTATGTCTTCCATAACTGACTATAAAACGGGGGTATAACAATAATGTTAATTTTAGTTAACACATTTTAACATTTAAAGTATAGATAAAATAAAAGGTAGCCTTGAAAGCTACCTTTAAATAATTAATTTTTATTTTATGAAAAACACAATTTAATTTGTGTCATTATTTATTAACTACGGCAATCACGTCGTAAGGTTTAACCAATTGACTATTCTTATATAAATCAAAGTCTTTTGCAAACTTCTTGTTATATACTATAGTACTTCCAACCTTATATGTAGACTCTTCAGGAGTAGTTAGACAAGTAGGTAACGCAAGTACCACACCCTTTAAGAATTCAGATTCAACATCTTTAGTCTCTGTCTTAGTTTCATACTTCTCAAATCCATCTTCATCTTTCTCACCTGTTGGAATTTGTGTAATGATATCTTTCTTAACCATTACTGGTTCTAAAGGCTTAACTAATACATCTTTCTCAAATGTATATTCCAAGTTGTTTACAACTGTTTCTAGTATTTTATCTTCCATGTAATTATAAACGTATTATTTCTTAGTATGTTTCACTTCTTTAAGGATATTCCCACCATTTGAGCAACAAAAGTACACAGCTCTAGAAGGACACTTTGTTAGATCACCAAATGCACAGCCATCACAACTGCCAGATTTATTAGCTTCAATTAAGTACTGTTTACTATTTATCTCAACTGGTATATTATTCTTAATAATCTCAGCTAACTCTTTATCGTATATGTACATTACTTTTTATTTAAATCTAAAATTACTTCTTTGAAAATATAACCCTGAGTACAGTAAGAGGTTCTATTTGCATCACATCCTGTATTCAGGAAAGCACAACCTTTACAGCTACTTTGATCTGTTTCCATTACTAAGAAAAAGTCTTTGCCGTTTACATCTACATATTTACCTGGATATGCAATTGGTCGTCTCTTACTAGTATTTAATATCTTATTTGCCATAGTATATAATTATTATAAAGTAATTAGTAAAGTAAGAGTAGATTATTAGTTAATTAGTATGTATATACTATGTAATTACTAACCCCTCTTACTCCCCTATAAACGTATAAGTTCTTACTTAGGTTGTACTAACTTGTACTATAATTAACAGTTTTTAACTATTTACTTATTGCCTTTTATGTAATAGTTAATGCTTGTTAATGTGTAGATATACTGCTCTCTTTACTACGTTTTATATGTGTAACCAACCAAGATTGATATGATAAACTTAATCAAGGGTAGAGAATTACTTAGTACAGTAGCAGATGACATAACTAATAAAGTTGCACAAAAAAGTAGAACAAATTTTTTATATTAAAAAAATTTTTACGAGTTATTTTGTGTGTGTGAAAACTAAAAAAAATAATTTTTAAAAATAAATTTGGGGTATTTCTATGAACACGAAAACCTGCACATAAATCACTCCCCGGGATATAGTAATGGGAGGAACACCCGTAGGTATCTAAACAGAGGGTAAAAACTCTTCCCTTTCAAAGCTATGTTAACAAGAATTGTAGACGCAAGAATGGTAGACTTGCAAAATTCCAGTGTTTCACAAGCGGTTTATATTAAAGCCGTTGAAGAAACTGCAAGTAGTTCAGAAAAGAAAGAACTCGTAAAGAAAGACGCAAAAGGAAGAAGGATATTTAATGCTAATGTGTTAAATAAATCTATGTTTCCGAACGTTTTTCATACTGTGTTATTTCCTGAAAATGAAGAACTTGTCGAAATGTTTCGTGAAATCGTTGAAGAAAACGAGGACAAAGAGGAAAACGAACGCGATTACCCAATGATCCACTTGTGTAAAGAAAATGTACCGGTTAGCGATATTTCCGGCGAGGTGTACATTATGCGCTATACACGAGACGACGACGACGGTAATTTCCAAATGGGTGACGTTATATTGGACGACGACGGAAAAGTTAAACTTTTTGACCAAGTTACAGTAGTTTTGCTTTGCAACGACGACGACGAACCAGTCGAAAACGCTGTTCGAAAAGCTCGCAACCGTTACAAGCAAAACATGAAATTTGATGATGAATTCGGTTTTGCTGTGTGGCAAACGTACGACGATTACCTTGAGGAAGAAAAAGAGAAAGCCGAAAAAGAAGCCCGTAAACGTGGAAATAACAACGATGGTGGTTCTGAATTTGCAGATAGAGCAAATGCACGTAACAAAAACAACAATCAAGGGGGTAACAATCGTAGACGTTAAAAGTAATAGGTGTGTGAGTGAGTGGATAAGACTATCTTTCCCTCCACACCTTTTAACATTTTCGACAAACGCAAAAAATGTTGACAACTTAATATATGGCTCTTGTTTCGAACGTTCCTCACAATAGCTATATGTTGACATAGCACTTTTTTGGAGTAGCGTAAGCTACGGAATAACATAAGTTTTAGATACCTACGAGTATTCTAAACCTTCATCATATATATCATTAACCAAATAGTTTGAAAGTTGATCTTTAAGTTTTAAACAGCGTCCTACATTGTAGGTTTCGGTAAGGCTCCTCTGCCGAGTAATGCGTACAAGAGCTACTAACAAACACTAAAAAACTATAAGACAGTCTGGTTCCTCTTAGGATAGGACGTCTTGCAACACCAGTTTCTTATAATAAGTCTAAGATGGAAATGCTGGTTACGGTTAATAGTACCATTGGCTTATCCTTATAAGTTTTAGGTGTAAAATGCAATTTAATTCAAAGTGATAATGCAATTTAATTCAAAGTGATATGGAAGAGAATAAAGACAACAAACAGTCTATCCTAGAAGAGATATTAGAACTTCTATGGGAAACCATTGCGATAATTATGGGTATTGCTCCTTTTTTATTAGGAGTATATGCGCTAATCAAATGTATATTTGAGGCTATCTTTAAGTAATTAGCTACTATTATTTTTATAGCAGTAGCACATGCTAGTTTGGCGGAATTGGTAGACGCGCATTTCCATTGGGAGTGTGGAGAAATCCATCGAGGTTCGAATCCTTGAACTAGCACTACAATCAAGCGTGATTGTATGTATTCGTTTTATTAACTCGATAGAAGGAGAACTCTTAATAGCAAATGCTACTGTGAAGTAGGTATTGCTATTTTTATTTGTAAACATTTATAATTATAAATATACAGATATTATGGAAAGGATTATCAAAATCAAAATTGGAGACTGTAAGAACAGACTCGAGCCGATCAAAGTATTTAACCAACATGCAACTGCTGGTATCTCTAACTTTGGTTATACTCTTATGATGTCTAAACTACAAGCAGGAGAAGAAATAACTTTAACTGTTGATAGTGAGACTGCTATTAATAAATTACAGCATCTTGGATTAAATGTAGAACCACTATGAAAGGGAGTTATATCCTGAATAATATTAGTACTACAATTATATTGATTCTTATTACTGCTCTAGGTCTTATATATTTACATGATCGTCATCCGAAAGTGTATAATTATATTGAGATGAAGAATACCTATAAGAATTGTATAATAGTAGGAAAAGAAAACAAGGATAATACATACAAATTGAAATTATGCAATCCGTATATACACGAGAATGAATTAAAAGTAGATTATGTTATACTTGTTAAGGACTACATTTATTTCAATAAATTCATAGGAGATACAATCAAATGAAAAGAAAAAAAGAACTTACCAACAAGCATAACTTGTTAGTATATATGCCATATGTAATATTACATGTACTTCTAAAAAACAAAGCATTAGGTCTGTATTGTAATAATGTACTCTCTACCAAAGCTGATTTTTTTAGTAGTATTTACTATATGTATAGCAATGATCCATTAATATGGCTAAATAATGCATTCTGTTGGGAAAATTCTCCCGAAGGAATGATGTTTTGGTCTAATATATTCGACCAAGTTCTCATAGAATTAATAAACCAATAGCTTTATGAATAAGCAGCATGTTTGGAATTCTAGATCTTGGATGCAGTGCAAACGAAACCTAATAGGTGGTAGATATGCATTAGTATATAGTAATCTAAATAACTTAATTCAACACAATAAGGAAAGTGAATTCATGGAACTTACTGATGAAGAAATTAAGTACATTCGAAGAGCTATGAAAGCTTTAGACCATCTAATCAAGATTAAAGGAAAAAGCACAGAGATTGTGCTCGATAAGTTCAATAAAGTTTAACAATTTAAAACCATTATCAAGATGGAGATGAATGACAGACCGCCTTTTAATAAGGCATGGCTCTGGGTAATCTTAATTATGATTATCGGTGCCATTGTTTTTGTCGCCTTACATTGGAATGTAGGCGAAGTTAAGAACCTATTCTCGAAAGAGGAAGTTTCTACAGAATCAGTACAGCCTGAAACAGTAGTAATTCGTGATACTATCGCGATGCCTACAGTTGAGGATGTATTGTTAGCTCGTGAAGTAACTAAAGAGCAACACAGGAAAGATTCTGTATTTATGCAAATGCCTAAAGCTGCACTTGCTGCGGTATTGATGAAGATTGGTACAAATTCTACAATTAAGGAAATAGTAGAAGAGTACGAAAGTAACATTAGTATCTATAGTAATGTAATTTTAGGTGCGGAGATACAGGATAAAATATTACAACCTGACTCTTTAAGGCCAAAGCCAGCTACATAAGAGTAGTATTCTCTTGTGTATCATTGTAGCGGTTCGTGAGAATAGCTACAATATTTCTTAATCTATCTTAAATTGCTTTAAGTCATCAGAAAATGACAAACCTGTGGGGCGTAAATAAGTATATAGAAACTCGGATTAGTCACCGTTCACGAAGATGTACTCGTGACGCGCAAAGAGTTGTTACATCTCTAAATACTTATGATCGTGCGGACGTAAAAATCAGGTAGTTAGTAAGATTTCATTTCCACGTGATTTCTGCATAACTTTAAAAGTGTTTAGTGGGAGTTAAGATTAATTAGTTACAAGATTTCATGCTTAGTAAGTTAGTGTATGTAGCAAACGTGGTATCTGCATAATACCAAGACAAAGAGTTGTCTTTATTAACATTCTACTATTGTGCAGAATAGTAGACGTCATCAAATTAGTATTAACATTAAAATTTTAAATATTATGTAAAATGAATAAATCAAACAAATTAAAATCTGTCCTGAAATGGATTAAATCCTATTTTAGTATTCAGAAAAGTAAAGAGGCATACTGTGCAAGGCATGGTCATGCTTGGATTAATAACTTTGATCCTGAGAATGTTGATGGAAAGAAGTTAAAGCAGAGAATCTACTGCACTCGTTGTCATCAGAAATATCATGAACACGAGTATCATGTGTATCAAATCGGGAAGAACATTTCCAAGTAAATAACTTAAATAACATTATCAAAATGGAATTACTTATTATTGCTGTTCCTAACAGAATTAGCGAAGACCAAGTAACAGAGCTTGGGGCTAAATTAGCAGAAATGCTAAATGTCAGTACAATTGGTATTAATGTACTAAGTGATGAAGATTTACTGCCAGGAGGTGAATGTGTAAGAGCTTGCACAGACATTGAAGACAGTAAGTTTATCAAAGCTTTGAAAGCAGTCAATGAATTGATTGATTTTCACAGTGCAGACATCACAAACAGATTTCTGGAATGTGTTACCAGTAATCTGATTGAGATGCCTATACTGCAAGCACTTGCCGCAGGACCAATGTCTAAAAGAGATCATGTTATAGGTATGGACTTACATGGTGCTTATTACAGTAAATTGGCAAAAGGATTATTAACGATTCTTACTACTGACAAAAATGGGAAAAACCTTTAAGGACTCATATCCAGGCTCAAAGCTTTCTCAGAAAGCTCAGGCACGAAAACGTTCAACTAAAAAGATCCGTAAAATGGATCCGTATGACCGTAGAAGTGCTTTGCAGAATTGCAATCAATGATCGGATTACAGTTTACAATTTTTGAACTACAGGATTTCCGCCAGATAGACTGTAGGTTTTTTACTCAACTAAATGTTAGTAAATGGTGAACCAGTCCCCTGAAGACTACAAATATACCAAACCCCTAAAGGAAGCCACAAGCGTGAGCTAGAGTACTATGGACTATACAACGGTCAACCCTATAATAGGGTCAGGAGAAGGAAAAGGGTTATCTACGAATAAGTATTAGAAATAAGTAGAGTAGTCTTCTTTTTTGAATTTCATTTAAATAACTATATTATTAACAATTAAAAACTATCAAAGTATGAAAACAAATTTATCTTTCTGTCTAATGACAACCGCATTGTTGTGTGAAGAATTTAACCCTGAAACTTTTTGCGGCGCAGCGGATTCGTTCAGATCACCTTCAAAGAATGCAGTAGAAGCTGCAAAACAGGAGATGGCTACAGAACGTGAACAGCTTGCTAAAGATGAAGCAAAACGTCAGCTCATTATCGATGAATACTCACAGAGTCGTACAGCCATCGAGGCTCGTTACAAGAGAAAAACAGGTGAGCTTGAAGTCAAGTATCTGAAACTGCAAACTGAGGAAAATCGCGCGTATGCTGCCGGTGACAAGGATACGGAAGAACACCGTAAGAAACTGATGTCATTCCGTGAACAGAAAGAGAAAGAAGCGTCTGAACTTCGTGAACAAAGACGTTCTGAGATTTGTAATCTCAACAAAGCTTACCCGAAAGGTGAAAGCTATTGTAATGCTTCCGGATTATACTGGTAACATTAACTATTTACATTAAAATACTCGAGTAGCCTCTCTTGTAGAGGCTACTTATCTGAATTGGATTGAACGAGATCAGCAGGCAGTGTCAATAAGTCCAAAATAGACATAGTTATCCTAGGATTAGCTGAATTAACAGCATATGTAGATATATATCTACTAAGAGTAAGTAAAGAAAAATTTGCCATGTGCGCTTTTTGTATCAAATACAATGGTCTTGTACTACGTATGATAAGAGATTATCTGATACTAGTCTAATGACGATAAAGGAGCACAAAATCAATTTGAGTCTGAGTGGTCTTTGTACCCTTACGAGTATAGCTCTTCTGCTCTTGAGTAGGATTCTGAGCGCCGTATACAGACAGAATTTTCAAAATCTTAAATGAATATTATCTATGCTTTGTGCGAGTTACATGTGTCCCTAATATTGGACTAACATATGTAATAAGGAGAGTATTTGTTTACATTAGAGTAGGTAGTTTTGGTTAACTGCCTATTCGCATTGACTGTTAGGTCTATTTAAGCCTTCAGATGACGAGGGTTCGAGCCCCTCCAGGTCCACTACGTTTTTGTATAATTGGAACGGGCCTGTTTGGATTTGAATCGTTGAAACTGAATAGAATAGGTCAATAAAGCCAATAACTGGCAAAACTTTCGTATCTGACTATACTCGCCTGAGTGCTTGAGAATAGTCAAACGGCTAAGCTAATGTCGTAAAAAGCCACGTCATATCCCTGCGTGTAATAAATTGGTTAGGTGTTGTTGTAAGCTCTCGACCCTGTAAAATATTAGAACTTAATAAGACAAAGTAGTATTGTGGTAATACGCTAGAAATAGAGATGGTGGGTTCGAATCCCACCCTTTGTCCTTCTTTTAACTTATTAAATTATAATAATATGGAAACTATGAAATGGTATCAATATCTTATCTTACTATTTTTAAGTATTGTCATATTCATTGAATGGTATATCATTACTGATTTACTAAATCATATGTAATATGGCAAGAGGTAAGAAGAAAAATAATAAGAAACGTAAGTCAGAAGATTTTACTGTTAAATTAATGTGTTGTGTTAATAGTCGTTACTGTAATACTATAAATGACACAATTATACTCAGAAAATTTGTAGAAGAAGCTTATAGATTGTATGAACTTAGACAATTAGCTCCTGATATAGCTACTAGTATAATCTGCAATATTAACAGTAGATTTATACAAATAGATGCAGATAAAAGATCAAGATCAAGATATAGTTATTAATTTTTAATCAATAAAAATGAAAAGCGTATGGGTGTAAAAGACGCAATTAAAGATCGTATGCCATCAGAATGGTATATCGCTCTACGTCAACATAGAGTGTTGACAAAGTTTGTTAATTATGTGTATACTAGGTTTGTACCATATGAATGGCACAAGAAAAGTGCTGCCAAGAATATGCACAGACATTCTGTAGCTCGAATAGTGCACTTATTTGAGAATACTGGATTTCTAACTTTATTCAGTCCAAATGATCCTGATTATAGTAAATGGAATGAAGTATATAATACTATTTTAGAAAATCAACAGAAATGGAAGTAAATACACAAAAGCCAGCAATTGAAGTCACTCGTTGGGTGAGATTCAATACTCCAGGTGCAAAGGAAAAGATGCTTGAACTAATGCAATCAAGTTCTAGTAAAACATCATTTGCAACTAAAGTTAAAGACAAATTCAATTTGTCAATGAATGATGCGTTATTTGTAGCAAATCAATTCTATAAAGAGTAAAATATGGTCGAATTAACAAAAGCAGGTTTGTATATTGCTCAAGGAGCAACAACAAACGTATTAATCCGTGTAGTCGGAACTGCTCCAATGTTAAACATTGTGAGCGGAGTGCTATTGAATAAAATGGCATCTCCAAGTGGTGAAGTTGTAGTATTAGGTCCAAATGATCCTGAAATTCAGGATATTATTTGTAATCCTAATGATTATATCTACGAATTACCCAGTATCAGCGAATCAATCGAAAAATCTGGATTTGAGAAAGAGGTTAACAAGAATGTCGAGTATAGTGACAAACAATTCAATGAATGGGTTGGCACATACAAAGAATATTTGTCTTTATACAAAGACAATTGGGAACCAAAATTCACAATCTATCTACTTAAGAATACAAGATATTCTAAGTCGCAGGTAGGTACCATTTTGAAGGAAATTATACGTCGTACTAAAATGGCACAATAATGAATACAACAGTACCTCCAAATTTGTGTATGTATAAAGATACTCAAATTACTTTTGACGAGTTAAAGAAAGAAATTAACAAGCGCTTGAATGCAGAATGTCAGTATTATCCAGCCAGTGTACCTATTGTTATTGAAGAAAACACAGTAACACCATTTCCAGTATTTACTGGTAGATGGAAAGAGGGAAAAACATGGTATGGACTTATGCATGTTAATAATGGTGACGGTGCATTGCTTGCAGGTCTTAATTTAACTTGTCGCAATAATCGTACTATTAAGTACATTATTGATTGGCTCGAAAGAAACTTATTCAACTATATGCTATCTACTATTGCTACGCAAAGTAAGACAGAAACAGTTCGATTACGAATTGGGTATAGTATGATTATGTCTGTAGAGTCAATTGATAAATCTACATTGCTCCTGTATGGTAAATGGATCCAAGATTTATATTGGGCCCGTAAAAGAGCAATTACAGAATGGAGAATCGATAATATCGAAAAGATACCATTCTAATACGGTATGCGGTCATTGGGTTGACCGCATATCACTATAATCTAGCACTATGAAAGAGGAAGAAAAACTTTTAGTAGAGCAAGCTAGAGAAGGTTCTGAGAAAGCATTCTCAAAGTTATATCAAAAGTATAATAAAACTATTTGGTTTACTATTTATAACATTGTTAAAAACAGTGATGTAGCAGATGATTTAACATCAGTAGTATTTACAAAGGTTTACGAGAAGCTTCAAACTTATATAAATCATATTTCATTTGAAATGTGGTTAAAAACAATTGCTGTTAATGCTTCAATTGACTATATAAGAAGAACTAAAAAAGAGCAGCTTAACAACTATATTGATGATGATGAATATACTAGTCAACTTGATTCTAATACAAAGAGTCCTGAAGAACAGATGATTTTAAGTCAGAATGTAGAAGTTATTATGAAATGTATTCCATTACTTCGTAAGAAGTATAGGGATCTTATCTATGCTCGCCTAGATGGGAAGTCTTACCATCAAATATCTGAAGAGCTTGCTATTCCTGAGGCAACCGTGAAAACGTGTCTCAATAAAGCAAGAGCAAAGCTAAGACAACTTTTTGAAGATTATAAATAACCAATACTTACAAATTATGGCAAATGTAGTTGGATTATTGCTCTTTGCAATAGTCGTTCTTTATGTAATCGCGATGTGCATGAAGGACCCAAAAGTCTTTACTAGGGCTATTATGTTACTGGTATTAGGCTTGGTTGTAGGTGCAGGAGTAAAACACATTAAGAAATTAATGGAAACTCCTGAGAAAACTGTAGTAGCAGTAGAGGTTTCTAATCATCCCACACAGAGTAATTCTACATCCGTTGTATGGAATGCAGAATTAGCTGAACAAGACTCTGTGAGTCAGGAGCCTATATTATTAGAAAGTGACAACTCTATCGCTGAAACAGAAGGATTACCTACAGTGAGAGAAAAATGTGGTTATATAGATGATAGTTGAATGTATCTATAAATACGGGCAACATCATTTAAATAACTAGAGTAATTAACAATTTAAAAACATTATCAAAATGTCTAAGAACAAAAAGAAAGCAGCAACATTAGCTGCTAAGAAAGCAACTGTAACTAAAGTAGCAACAGCTGAACCTACTAATAAAGTAGAAACTACAAAAGTAGAAACTAAAGTGGAAAAACCTGTAGAAGAGCCTGCTCCTACGCCGGCACCAACTCCAGCTCCGGAAACTCCTAAAGTAGAGAAACCGAAGGCTGAGAAAGCAAAAGATAAAAAACAGGAAAACGCCGCAGCTAAAGACAAGCCTAAGGTTGATATCAAACCGAAGGCTGAGAAAGTTGAAACTGTTGTAGCCGAGGAAGCGAAAGTAGAGGATCCTAAAAACAAACCAGTAGACATTGGTAAGGGTCTATTAGAAGCCGGAGGCAATGACCGTATTAGTCATGATAGCGGTATTACGTTGATGAAGATGTTTGCAGATGAATTCGTCAAAGACGATACTCTCAGCGAACCTGCTCGTAAAGCCGCTAAAACGTACTATCGTGGTCTGTTGATGTCTGAAATCCTTTTGTATGGAGCTCAGGTAGAAGCAGACATGCAAACGTTCGGTGTTCGTGTTAACCGCGATGTATTTAACGCCTTGCAAGAAGAAGCTAAATCTATGTGGGGTATCGAACTAAAAGCGTTGCCTGACAAAAAGAATGATCAGCAGATGGTAATTGACTTCACTGGTTCTAACATTCCTAAAGAGGTTAAGGAAGCTGCAAAAGCTGATGCTAACGCCCGTACAGAAGTAGCAGAAATTCCTGAACCGAACAAGGACATGGAAGAATCAGAGAAGGAGAAAGTCCTTCGTGCAATTCTTGTTCAGTCAACTACGAACAAAAGTGTATTTGGAAAGATCAACCAAGCAATCGAATGGTGTCGTGTAGCTTATGGTATGGAAGACTCTCTTCCGGCACAGATTCTTGCATTCATTATGCTTAAAGTTGGTAGCTCTTGGAACGGCGCACTTGATGCCGTGACCAGTGCAATGTATGGTAGTCTCAATTCTGAACATACTGTTCTTGCACCTCACGCTCTGTTGAAGGCTTGGAATCCTACAGCAGATGATAAAAATATTTCACAGCTGGTAAGAGTATTTATCAGTCGTCATGTTGAAAAACAATGTGCATCGTGGAATGAAAAAGCTAAAGGACGTTTAGACATTGCAGCAACTGAAACAGGTGTTGCTAATAACTTAGTAATCGTAACTCATAATATTAAGTTGGGATTGCAGCAGAACGTTCTTGACGGTGTTCTCAAGAAGGAAAAGAAAATCCAGATTGTAGACGAGGACAAAAAGCCCTTTGAAACCGTCAATGGCGACAACGTTTATAAGAAATTATCCGCTGCGTACGGTGATTCTGAATCTATCCTGAAGGACAAGATTGCAGAAATCAGTAAACTGTACAATGCGCCGGTTAATCGTCTTACTAATTATGTTGACAAATCCGCGTATGCTGAATAAAGCATCAATCAATGAAGCTCGGAAATTTAGCAATTGCTGCATTCGCAGTGATTTTTGGAGGGTTTATTGGATATGATCCATTTACCCCAAGTCAGGCAGTTCAAGCCGGAGAAATGGTTATTCCTCGTGTGGTAGACGTACCTAACAATGGAAAGAACCTAGCTCTGAATATTGATCTCAGAACTGACAAAGTAACTGTAGGAGAAACATCCGCAGATGCTACTGTGACCATAACAAAAGACGTTGAGACACGTCTAGAGTATATAACAAAAGAAGTAGAAAAGGAGGTTTATGTAGAAAATACTATTAAGACAACAAAATTGCTTAATCGGCTTATGCCGCTTCCTAATCCACAACTTGGATTAAATCTTAGCCCGAAGAGAAACGGCGACCGCTAATAGAGAGTAATTAAGCGGTATATAAGAGCTATAGAATTACATTCGAAGGGCATCGTAAATGCTACGACATTCTGTTTAGACCTGATCAGTTGCAGATAGATTATAAGTAATACATGATACTGAAATGTTTAATAAGTAGCTACCACTACAAGTTATAACTATAGTATGATAACCTATTATAGTAGATTGATTACTTATCTACACGAAGAATATAATAGGAAAATGGGAGAGCGTGCACAACCCATAGTGAGAACCGGATTGGTGACTGAAGACGCGGTGATATGCAGTGAGCAGATTGCAGAGACTAAACAAAGCAGGGAGTATCGTTAACTTCCGTAATCGTTCGTGGATCAACTCAAAGATGAAATCAAGAAGGAACGATAACACGAGTGGTCACAAAAAAGATGTTTGTAATCATGAACTGACTAACGTTCTAAGGATTGGCTCCAAACCCTCCTTTGCCCACTTACTTAGGTGTAAGAGCATAAAGTATATACTACTACAGTGTTTCTGTATTATCACGTTGACTAATGAAATATTAGACTATGCTGTCTACATAGTTTAATAAGAGGAGTAATAACACCTCGTTGGATTGAAATCATTTAATTGGAAGTGAGTCTACAAGGTAGATTTAAAGTAATACATCTGAAGGTAGAATTTTTGAAGTTAAATTAGCACTAGAAATTGACATGGCTGAGTGGCTATGGCCCATATGCAAGACTATCGTTGTTAGATAGTGTGTATGACAGGTTACCCGGATTAGGTGCCAAACCTATACGCAATGATGTGAACCTAGAGTTAGCATCTGAGAAGTAAATTGCGTGTCTACAGCTCATACTTACAGTTGCAACACTGTATTGTCCATTAGGGCAAAGTGATTTGAAGTATTTAACTGCAAAGAGTGACTATGTTAAGTGATGTCACTATAAAACCCTAGAGTGCTTTGCAACAGGGATATAATCTTAACTTGCGATTTGAGGCCGCAATAAGTCTGAATTGTGTATAATCTGATTAGTATAAGGATTATATTTGTAAGAGGAAATGCGAGACCGTAGGACTGGAACTACGTATGAATTTCAGACAAAGTAAGCAAAGTATCTTTAACTAAGTTTTCTCAAGTGAGCAGCGCATACATCCAGTATGAAGCGAAGCAAGAGATCATAAGGGGCCGACACGAAGCAGAAGCAATTCTGTGTATTGCCCTGACGAGCATTCCTGTATGTGAGGTAACATAAGGATTGTAAGAACTCGTTGGAGAGTGCCTACGCTGAAACGAACAGCTATACCAAATAAGGAGAGAATGAACATGTTTAACTTAAAGCATTAAAGAGTATTGTTAGTAAATCACCTGCATGAAGTTTATACTTACGAGTATAGATGAATTTGTAAAGAACTAATTTGAGTAATTCCTTACTCTTTGAGTACCAACCGTTACGCTGACATAAGAAACTCGTAAAGTATAATGCGCAACATTATACGTAAGAGAACGCTGAGGCCTCCATTAAGGCTGATTAGGTGGAAATCCTAAGTATTCGTGTACTATAAATAAAGAATCCCTGATAAGGTCAAGTGGGTGTCCTGAAAAATCGGACAGCTTGTGAGTTTTGCAACTTTTAGATAAAAAGTCCCTCAATCGCCTAGATTGTTGTAATGCTGATATACTTGGAGATTCGTTGAATTGATGATAAGTTGTTTATATTGCATCTAATAGTGATATGAACTAGGCACAAAAAACTGTTTCGTATTGATTGATCAGCTACAGTAAAAAGAAGGTCTGATCCGGGCATGTGTCACAGCTATTATATAGTGACATTACATATTTATTTTTGTTTTCGATATTTTTACGGCAATAGAAATTACCAAAATTATCAAACATTTACAGATTTTGGATGCGTAGTGTTACTCTAAGTCATTGAATTGACCAATTCCATCTGTCTACTTTCATAGCTTTTTTAAAGCGGCTCTAAGAGACTGAGCAGACTAACTGAATTGAAGAGAAAAGAGTAACATGCGAATTTTAAAAGTAAAACTAGTTATTAATCCACCCTATCAAAAAAGGGTATAAATCAAGAAAGGAACAAAAAATTATGGCAACAAACAATTCTAATTTCGACATGAACAAGTACCGGGCTATTCTGGCTACTTGGAATCTTATTGGTCAAACTTTGTGTTGCATCGAAGCTGACAATATGGACCTGAGTCACAATGACAAAGTACGTGAAGGTCTCTTACGGCTTACTAAGCCCTTACGGAAATATTCAATCAAAATGATTGACATTACTTCTGCTAAACTCGATCCACTTCCGGATGAAAACGGTATGGTTATTACTCTGAATGGTGATACTACCTTGCAGTTCCCGCTTGCTCCGTGTGAGTTTAAAGAAGTATCTATGGAAACCGTTACGGCTGCTATTAAGAAAATGGAAGATACCAAGGAAACTACGTTCTTCCGGGATCTCAATCGCCTGACTGATGTTGTTACTAAGCTGAACAAGATCGAGAAGAAGAAAGCAGATGATCTCTTGGAAGAGATCGTTGGTTGGTCTTCGGCTTATGACGATATCAACAAAATTCTTGTAACGAATAACGACGAATATTACCGGTCACTCGGATTGAAGGAGTAAGTAGGCTATGAAAGGAGTACAGTTAATTTCTGAATCCCGTAAAAAACTACTTCGGTTACTCTTAGAGGATCCGCGCATTGGTGAATTAGTTCTTGTAAATGGAGAAAAAGCAGCATCTGTAGTTATCAAAGATGATGGGTCGACAACTTTCAGATCTGTTCCAGATACTTGGTGGGCATGGCTTTTCCGCTATGGTCATAAAAGAACTATGTCATTTTCGGATCTAGCGTTTCTTATTAGAGATGCACTTGCTCGGTATACACCGGCTTCGAGTAGATTCCGGGATGCAATTAAGGACGAGATTGTAGATCATGCTATTGACAGTAAGAACTATGATTACGTCGTGGACAGACTGTTTTTAAACGCTATTCTAGGTGTAACGGAAGGCGAATATAAACTTAAACGTGGAGGTGAATTACGGCAACCTGACAACAATAGCTGTAAAGACCAAGGGACAAATTACCGGAGAGTAGGTAAGACTACAATCGGAATTGATCTAGGTGGAGGATGTATTCCAGTAGATCTTTATATCGAGGAAAAGTAGTATCTACAATCTAAAAAAATAATTCGTTCAAGTTTAAGCGTTAAGCAGATGTAACGCTTTATCATACACTTAAAATTGGACAAAATTTCTGCAATGTCTAAGTAACAAAGTAAAAAGTATATGGATGATGTATGAAGTATATGAAATACGGAGTAACAAGGATAAAGCACAAATTCTGTAAATTTTAAGAGCCTCAAGACGATGGGTCGAGGCTTCTTAAATTTACTTTCTATACGCTCGCAATACGTACGCCGTAACTGACGTATAATAAGGAAAGCCACGAGAATAAGAAGTGTGCTGCTAGATCGATTTAGATGCGAGCACAACAGGTAACGGTTTCTAGTATATTTAATCAACATAAGTATCAACTAAATATAAAAGAAATCAAATGAATAACAATATAGTAAAAGTAGACTATTTAATAGCAAAACGTGACCAATTAACTGCTGATATAAACAAATATTGGCGTATCATAAACACTGAGAATGTAATCAAGAAAGGGTTCAGTCGTAATTACGATATGAAAAATCTACTTGAGAAAATCAAAGAGCTTTATGAAGAGCAGGTAGTAGTTAAACTACGTATTCAATGTGTAAATATGGGTATGAAACTGAAGGAGTTATCTCCAGATGCTAATGTAGTTAATATCTATCGTTTATCTGCTATGAAAGAATATAGTGTTCGTCTTGGATTTGTAAATACTATCAATCCAACTCAGAAGGCTAAGAAAGGGAAACGTAAACTGCCGGTAACAGAAGTGTTAACGCACAACTACATCAAAGCCCGTCAGGCTGAATGTCAGTTAGTGATCAACGAACTCGATAAGAAAGTTAAAGAGTTCAATAGTAGTACAGAAATTGACCTCTCTGAGGCTCCAATGTATCTGGCTGCATAAAAAACGGGGGCTTGTGCCCCCTATCTATTAACTTTTAAAACATTATCAAGATGAATAAATCAAAACAAAAAGAAAATAATAATTACATTGACTATTGGACAAAAAGGGGTTTAGAAGCAAAAGAAACAAATGCTAAACAGAAAATTACTACAGAACCGAATAAGTTTCTGCACCATCCAAAGCTCAATGAACTAACGTTTGAAACTAAGACAGCTAAGCTTAAGCCTAAACTATCTAAAAAAGAACGTTATGAAAAATTGCCGTTTAGTCATAAACACAATTTACTAGTTGCACAAGCATACGGTAAGGAAAACCGATTGCTTAAACAACAAACTGCTCGTGCACTCCATGAAAAACGAATCAAGGAGATCATTGAGCAACAGAAGGATTTTCGCTTTAAAAAGACACAAGAGTCCCGAAAGGAGAAGGAAAAGACTAATTGGTTAGTGGTATACCGATTAGATCGCAATAAGCTTCCATATGCTTTTAGTAGTAATCCTAGTAATAAGAGCATAGAGGAACTTAGACGTATCGGAGAGGGACTTCGTGACAAGTTAGAACAGAAATGGGAAGACTTTGCAAGTATTCGTATATATACACAAGAAGGTATAAAGAAAGATTATCCACGTTATTATATATATAAACATGCCGCGTAATCCAGATCAAGTTGACTGCATTATGATTAAAAGGAATGCAGAGAAGTCCATAAAAGTAAATGGGCAAGTACGATTAGGGCAAGCAGTATTTGCAGAAGCATATCGCTTGTACCCAGATGCCACAAACAATCTACGAAATACAAAGTATGATTGTTACTATGATGATTCTAGAATAGATTTATTTCTACTAGAATTACAAACTTCATAAATGATTGTTTAAATGTAGTTTTCTCGTTCTAGGAAAAACGAGATGTTTCCCGTATTACTTATATAAGGTTAGTAGTCTTTGTAAAATCCGACTGAGCTAATAAGGTTTAAGACAGAAGGTTCGAATCCTTCTACGGGATCTAAACTAATCTTTAATTTATATGCAAATCAGAGGTAAAACCGTATTTGTATATGATATCGAAGTATTTCAAAATATCTTTCATTGTTCTGCTATTAATACAGAAACAAAAGAAATACATAAGTTTGAAATATCTCCTCGTAAAAATCAGTTATCTGAACTTATATCATTCTTTAAACAAGTAAATTCACCTGTTTCATGGAATGATAATTATACTACTAACTGTAGTATTGATTCAGATAAAATATTCTGCGGTTATAACAATTTACATTATGATAATCCTGTCATCAATTACATTATAGAGTATGAACATGTACTTGCTGAAAAGCCTGTACTTGTAATTACTAATTCTATATTTAATCTAAGTAGAGAAATTACTAACTCTGGAGAGAATATAGAAAAATGGAAAAGATGGAAATATCAAGTATGGTTTGATAGCTTTGATATTCTTACTATGCTTTACTCTAATAAACTTAGAGTAGGCTTGAAAGAAATTCAGGTTACCATGCAATACAAGAATGTACAGGAATTCGTATGTGATTGGAGTAAGCCTTTGCCTATTGAAGATTTTGACAGTATGATAGATTATAATATCAATGATATTGAATCTACTTCTGCATTACTTGATAGGTGTAAGAAAGATATTGATTTGCGATTAGCTATTGAAGACGAGTATGGTGTAAAAGTTCTTAGTAAAGATGGAGTGAATATTGGAATGAAAATTCTAACTCACAAATATCTTGAAAAAACAGGCTTAACATGGTGGGATATTAAAGACTTAAGATCTCCTCAAGCCTATATACCATTGAAAGATGTTATATTACCTTTTATCAAATATGATAGTCCTATACTTAAATCTGTACTAGATGAAATGAAAACTCAAGTAGTTTCTCCTGGCAGAAAAGGTTATGAAAAGAACTTTGTATTTGGTGGATTAAGGTATACTGTTGGAGTTGGTGGAATTCATTCTAAGAATGATCCTGAAATAATAATTCCAGCAGAAGACGAAATGCTTATCGATATTGACGTAGCGTCACTATATCCAAGTATGTTGATAGAATATGGATTTTATCCTAAACATTTAGGTCCAGAATTCTTAGAAGTATATTCTCAGATTAGATCTGAAAGAATAGAAGCCAAACATAATGGAGATAAAATTAAAGATAGTACATTAAAGTTAGCACTTAATGGTTTGAGTGGTAATCTTCAAAACGAACATAACTTCTGTTACAGCCCATTCGCAGCAATGCAGATTAGAATTAACGGGCAGTTATTATTACTAATGTTAGCAGAGAAATTAGTAGAGCTAGGGTGCAGAATAGTACAAGCAAATACTGATGGTTTATTTGTCTTACTTAAGAAATCTATATATGATAAAGTAAACAACGTATGTAGAGAGTGGGAACAATTAACTAAACTAACATTAGAAGAAGATCGTTTTGAAGCTATGTATCAGTATGCAATCAATGACTATATTGCAGTCAAAGAAGGATATACTGATATACGAGATCGTTTTCTTGCAGGAGAACAGATTGTTCAAAAGAAGAAAACAGGAGAACTATATAAGTCTATCGAACAAATTCAGGATGACTATATTAAGCAAAAAGGAATGTTCATTACTAAGGTACAATTAGGTAAAGGGCTAACTCCTAAGATTATACCAGAAGCAGTTATTAAATATTTTGTTGACGGTATTCCCGTAGAAGATACTATTAAAGGTTGTAAAGACATTAAGAAATTCTTAATGGCTGAGAAGACTGGTAAACAGTGGAATGTAGAATATATGAAAGAAGATATTCAAAGAACTAATAGGTTCTATGCATCTACTAATGGTGGATATCTATGGAAATGGAAACAAGTAGGTAATGCTGAGAGGCAATATCAGAACATGCTTGCTGCATCAGGTGTAACATTGCTTAATAAGTTTGATGATAAACCAATTGAAGATCGAAAGATTAATTATAGATATTATTTAAGAGAATGCTATAAGATAATCGAAGATTTAAAACCAAGACAGTTATCGTTATTTTAACATAACTTATCATACTGTATCAAAATCTAGATAAATGTCATAAAGTGAAACTTTTATGATACTAGAATTAGATACATCTCTGTTGAAGAAATTCAATATATCAATAAATCAGTTAGTATTTATTAATCTTGTATTGAGCGAAAATCAAAATAATCATCAAGACGTTCACGAACTTCTCAGCCGAGTAAGTGACGAAGAGATACAAGATTTAATTCAACGTAACCTTATCGTAGAGACTATAACTGACGATAATAAAATTTATAGAGCATCTGAACAACTTACTGAAGTAACTAAGAGTGAAAAAGAAAGTATGTTTGATGAATTCTATGAAGTATTTCCAGTTTATGTTATAAGACCTGATGGAACTAAAGGGTTCTTAAGGGCTAATGTAAACAAATGTCGTAAAGAGTATAATAGAATCATTGGAAAATCAAGAGCTATGCATGACTACCTATTAGGATGTCTAAAGTGGGAGATTGACAATAAAGTAACTTCTGGTAAGTTAGGTTATATGAAGACGATGTGGAAATGGCTCACTCAACACGAGTGGGAGTGTTACGAAGAGGAAATGCAACTATCACAACAAGCAAAGGAGGCCCAGTATGGAACAAAAATCCTTTAATACTTTGCCATTCAAGTCTATTTCTGAAGTAGCTGATGAATCGTTAGAATACATCCGTAAGAGAAAAGACAAAACTATTATTCCACTTAAGACTAGATGGAATAAGTTTAATAAAGTATGTTGTGGTGGTATTGAGCCAAATATGATTATCACTATTGCTGGAGGCAGTGGTAGTGGTAAATCTGCATTTGCAAATACACTTGAAACTGACTTAATTGATTTAAATCCGGATCAAGAGATAGTTATCCTATCTTTTAGTTATGAAATGTTATCTTACAGACAGGTAGGTAGAAAACTCAGTAATAAATTGAGAAAAACTACAGCAGAACTCTATAGTTCTGATCAAAGTCTATCTAATACTGAATTCAACAAAATTGAAGAAGTTGCAGATAAGATCAAGAAGTATCCAATATATTATATTGATACGCCAAGTACTGTAGAGAACATGGAAAAAACTATTGATTACTTTCACGAGAATATAGCTAAAGGCAAATGGCTTATAGTTATACTTGACCATGCTCTGCTTGTAGAGGGCCAAGGTGAATCTGAAAGAGGTACCATTGTCGATTTACAGAAAATGTTTATTCGTAAAAAGAAGCTTTCTAATACGAGTATTATACAGATTTCACAGATGAATCGAAATATTGAACAACCGGATCGTATTAACAACCCTTCTATGCATTATCCAATGCGTAGTGATCTTGCAGCATCTGATGCTATTTTTCAGGCTAGCGACTATGTGACAGCTCTATCTCGACCAGAGTTGTTGAATATAACAGCTTATGGTATAGACCGTCTACCTGTAAAAGACAAAGTGTATCTTCATTTTCTTAAAGTAAGAGATGGAGAACCATTCATACTAGAATTCGAGAACGAATTGAAATATGGTAATTTAGTTGAAAAATAAAATGCAAGAAATTAATTATTTATTTACTTTAAAATAGGCTGAAATGAAATCTTTTACAATTACGCTTCCGAATAAAAAAACAGACGCTCGTGGCATATATAAACAGTATTTGTTAAATCAACTGAATAATTCATATCCTGAATTGACTATTGACGGTATTGATGGACCTGAGACTGAAACAAGTTATCAGTATATCGGTCCGGGAGAACGTGTAGGCTTTGGATGTAATCCGCGCTATCACGTATCTAAATACATGTGCCCGTTTAATAATAACTGTTGTAACTATAACCTTGCAACAGATTTTGAACGTGCGTTAAAGAAATTGCATGATTATGCAGAGATGTGTAATCTACCTCGTGGGTATGACTATAAAATCGGAGGACTTCCGGTACGAGAATACGATTCGTATGTTCAGGTTGGTAACACAATCATTCCGAAGCGTAATAATGTTTATTGTTTGGAAAATCTATCGCCATATCAAAGAAAATTCGTTCTGAATTTCATCATGGTGGTAAACAAAACTACAACCGTAATTAATCTTTAATTATACTACTTTACTC
>UMHO01001899.1_pt1 | contig 24399 bp, 25 predicted proteins | sample 1965561 | NCBI WGS metagenome assembly UMHO01 (sample SAMEA4836102, study PRJEB28245) | human gut metagenome | biome: gut microbiome; material: fecal sample | place: Denmark | collected 2008 | reverse complement strand
TCCGATATGACCGTTACCACAAAAAACGGTATCAGCCGGCGAATTATAAAATTTTTCATGTGATGTCCCTTTTCAAAAAATCATTATTTGCGGCGAGCTTAGCCAAGGATTTTTTCTTCGGCAAGGGCAAAAACGCAGTCTGACAGAATTGTCATTTTTCTATCATTTATCTGTTCCGATGAAGGGCGTATATAATATATTAAGAAAAGACGCATATCATTTACCAAAGCGGGGCGGAGAAGAAAAATGAAAATTCTGATTATTGAAGACGAAGTAAAAACCATTGACTATCTGAAACGCGGCCTGACCGAACAAGGATACAGCGTCGATGCGGCAACCGACGGACTGGACGGCCTGCACCTGGCTTCGACCGGCGACTATGATGCAATCATTCTTGACATTATGCTGCCCGGCCTGGACGGCATAAGCCTGCTCAAATCTCTGCGTCCAAGCAACAATACTCCGGTTATCATGCTGACGGCCAAAGACGCCGTTGCTTCACGGCTGGAAGGTTTTCAGGCCGGCGCCGACGATTATCTGGTCAAGCCGTTTTCTTTTTTGGAGCTGCTGGCCAGACTGCAGGTTATTACCAAAAGGGTACGCACCAAAGAACAGACAAATATTTATATCGGCGACCTGCATATCGACCTGCTGGCCCGCCGCGCGACACGCGGTTCCCGCAGGCTGGATCTGACCGCCAAGGAATTTTCGCTGTTGGAAGTGCTGGCACAGCGGCAATCGCAGATCGTTTCCAAAACCGTCATCACCGAACTGGTATGGGACATTTGTTTTGATACCAATACCAATGTTGTCGAAGCAACCGTCAAAAGGCTGCGCGCCAAACTCGAACAGGAAGGCGAGCCTAAATTGCTGCATACCATCCGCGGCATGGGATACGTACTGGAACAACGCTGATGAAGAAACATTTTGAGAAAATGTCTATTTCCCAGCGGCTGGTCTGGCTTTATACTCTGGCGGCCGCCGCTGTTTTGATTTTGCTGTTTCTGGCTTTTGAATATGTGGAAAGGAAGGAAATCGATATGTATCAGCGGGCTGAAATTACCAGCCGGTTCGCCATTATGGAGCATATTATCGAAGACAAGGCCAGCCGCGCCGATTGGAAAGATTTTAAGGAACAAATTCAGGAGTTTACGCCTCCCTCCGGCGGAACAATCATCCGCGCCGACAGCGATGACCCCTTTTTCAGAATAGACGCCCCGTTCGACCTTGACCTTTCGCAAACCGACAGGCACCACGGTTTCAGCCGGACAAAAATAAACGGACGAAACTACCGAATCCTTTCAAAAGTTATTGCCGCCAAAGGCGAACGGCCGGAAATTCTTTTGTCACTGGCTTGGGATACCTATATTCCCGAAGACGACATCAGGATTATTTTTCTCACCACCGGACTGATTTTGCTGACCGGCATTATTTCGATGGGCACGCTCGGCCGTCTGATTGCCCGAAACAGTCTGAAACCGATTGAAAGACTGTCTCAGGCCGCCGAAAAAATAAATTCCCGCAATCTGTCTCTGAGGCTGCCGGACAAAGATATGCCTTCCGAACTGAAAAGCCTGGCCGCCGGGTTTAACCGCGTTCTCGAAAGGCTGGAAATTTCCCACCAGAGGCAAGATGCCTTTAACTCCGATGTCGCCCACGAACTGCGAACCCCCGTCGGCAACATGATCGGCGCGACGGAGGTGGCCCTCTCGCGTGAGCGCAGCAAGGAAGAACTGGAAGATGTTTTGCAGTCGAATCTGGAAGAATTGGAAAGGCTGAGTACAATTATTAAAGACATGCTCTTTTTATCCCGCGCCGATCAGGGAGAAACGGCCACGAATCTGAGCCGGATATCGCTGGCGGAAGAAGTCAGGCGGACGGCCGATTTTCTGGACGTGGTGTTTGAAGATTGCCAGGCAAAGCTTGAAATCGAAGGCGATGCCGAAACTGCCGCCGACCGTTCATTACTGAGCCGGGCAATCACCAACCTGCTGAATAACGCCGTTGTTCACGGAACCCCCGGACAGACAATCAAAGTCATTATCAACAGGCGGGCAGACGGCAGTTCGTCGCTTACCGTCTGCAACCGGGGAGAAGATTTGTCTCCGGAGCAATGCCGAAACCTGTTTAACCGTTTTTACCGCGTCAGCAGGGAACGCAAAAACAGCGAAAATCACCACGGATTGGGTCTGGCCATTGTCAAAGCAATTATTCTGATGCACGGCGGCGAAGTTCAGGCCGAATGCCGCAACGGTCTGATACGAATCGGTTTCAGTCTGCCCTCCGTCCCCGACGGGGAAAAACAGACTTAAAATCTGTTTATATTTAGCTTGACTTTTGCGGGAAACTGAACTGATATAAATCAGATTAACACAGATATATCTATCATTCTATCAAGGAACAGCAGAAAATATGTCAAAACGTATTATATTGGCCGTTGCCCTAATTTTTATTTCATCGTTCCTGCCTGCCGCAGCTCAAAAAGCGGCGCCGGAAGACACTGCCGACGGAGAGGTTTTTAACCGCGACGTTTTAATCACCAAAGCCGTCAAGCTCTCCAAACAGCCTTATCAGGCTCCGGCAGACGATGTGCCGCAGGAATTGAAAGACCTGACCTATGATCAGCATCGCGATATTCGCTTTGTGCGCGAAAACGGCCCTTGGTATGGCAAGAGATTACCGTTTGAAGTACAGTTTTTCCATTTGGGTTCCCTGTTTCAGGTTTCGGTTCCGATTAACGAGGTTATTGACGGCAAAGCCAAACCGATTGACTATTCTCCCGCTTTTTTCAATTACGGCAAAAATGATTTGAAAATAACCGACAACCATCTCGGCTATGCCGGTTTTCGTTTGCATAATCCCTTAAACAGTCCCACTTATTATGACGAGCTGGTCTCTTTTCTCGGCGCCAGCTACTTCAGGGCACTGGGCAAACAACAGAAATACGGCCTTTCGGCTCGCGGGCTGGCGATTGACACCGCAGTTCAGACCGGCGAGGAATTCCCGATTTTCCGCGAATTCTGGATTCAGCGTCCCAAACGCGGCGACAAGAGCGTCACCGTTTATGCGCTGCTGGACAGCCCCAGCATTACCGGTGCTTACACCTTTGTCATTACGCCGGGCAAACAGACGGTTATGGACGTCGATACGGTTCTTATCCCCCGAAAAGCCATTAATAAAATCGGTATTGCGCCGCTGACATCCATGTTTCTGTTCGGCGAAAACACCAAAAACCGTTTTGATGACCATCGTCCGGAAGTTCATGACAGCGACGGACTGTTAATCTGGAACGGCAAAGACGAAGTTTTATGGCGGCCGCTGGATAATTCCAAATATTTGCGCATCAGTTCTTTTATGGATGAAAATCCGAAAGGTTTCGGACTGATGCAGAGGGACCGCGATCCGGCACATTATCTTGATTTTGAAGCAGACTACGAACAGCGCCCGAGCGCCTGGGTCGAACCTTCGGGCAATTGGGGAAAGGGAACAATCCAGTTGGTGGAAATTCCTTCGCAGCAGGAAATTCATGACAATATCGTCGCTTTCTGGGTTCCCGAGAAACCGGTTGAGCCCGGCGTGCCGCTGCAATATCATTACAAGCTCTATTGGAGCAAACGCATTCCCTTTGATACCGGTAAAGCGCGGATAACTTCAACCTATACCGGAATCGGCGGCGTTTCGGGCATGCTTGAGACCAACAAACGCAAATTCGTGGTTGATTTTGCCCTGCCCGGCAAGCGCAAAGACATCCGTCGGGAAATTAAAGAAGGCAAAATTATTCCCGAGGTTTCCACCAGCGAAGGAAGAATTGCCGGCACGTTTCTGGCATATAATCCGGTTACCGGCGGCGGAACGGTTTATGCCGATTTTGAGCCGAACAATAAAACCGCAGAGCTGAGAATCGTTTTGAAAAAAGACGGCAAAGCCATTTCAGAGGTATGGAGCTACCAATGGTTACCTTAAAAATTCAAAGTCTTGACGACATTATCCGGGCTTATTTATGCGGTTTGGGATTTGCCGGCGACAAAGCTGCCGCAACAATCAAGCAACTGAAAACCAAGCTGACCGAGAACGGTGACGGCGATGCCGCGGTTGAAGCGTTGGATCATTTGCTGTATCAATCGGCCCGGCAGATTTTCAAAAACAGTTCCTTGGACAAGCCCCAGCTGATTGCTCTGCTTAAATTCTGTTATTTACGGAGCAACGGCGCACAAAAATGGGGCGGCAGCGTGTTTGAGCCTTCGGCAATCGACGGCAAAATGGCGGAACAGCTGCACCAAGAAATCATCCATGTGGCACCGAACTATGTTCTGTCACACATGGAGCCGCAACCGATAGAAATTCCGCAGCCCGGCAAACTGATTAAAAAGATTTTCAAACACAAAAGCAAATAAAAGATACGACAAATGAGAGAATCCGGTTTTGACAATATTTATAATTTGAATTCCAAACGCATCCGCAACCGCCGGATTAAGGTTTTCGGTCTGATGTTTCTCAGCACGCTGCTGGCGACGGCCAAGTGGGTGACGGTTATTCCGACGGATTCAACCGTTTTTACCAAAATTTTGATGGTGTCGCTGTTTATTCTGACCTTTGCCTGGATTGCTCTTTTCTTCTGGTCCAGCGTTTTCGGCTTTTTTGAACTGCTGGCCAAGCGCAAAGTTCCGGGCATTGTCTGGGTTCCCGAAAGTACGCCTTTAAAATCGCGGACGGCTATTTTGATGCCGGTTTACAACGAATCGCCGCAAAGCGTTTTTGCCAACCTGCTGGCGATGGCAAATGACTTGAAAAAAACCGGGCAAGCCCGGGCATTTGACATTTTCGTGCTCAGTGACACGACCAATCCCAAAGTCTGGGTTGAAGAGGAAAAAACCTGGCTGGAAGCCCAGAAATACATGCCGGACGAAATTAAACTTTATTATCGCCGACGGGTTAAAAATACCGCGCGCAAAAGCGGCAATATTGAGGATTTCTGCAATAAATGGGGAGCGGCATACGCTTCAATGATTGTGTTGGATGCCGACAGCCTGATGAACGGCAGCACCATGCTGCGGATGGCTCAGCTGATGGAAGCCAATCCCAAAGCCGGAATTATTCAGGCGCCGCCGATGACGGTCAACAAGAATTCGCTGTTTGCCCGAATGCAGCAGTTTGCCGGCAAGGTTTACGGTCCGATTGTCTCTGCCGGACTGGCATATTGGCAGGTCGGTGACAGCAACTACTGGGGACATAATGCAATTATCCGCGTCAGTGCGTTTATTCAATGCTGCGGATTGCCTGTGCTGCCGGGTAAAGCGCCTTTCGGCGGACATATCCTCAGCCATGACTTTGTGGAAGCGGCGCTTATCCGCCGCGGCGGCTGGTCGGCTTGGCTGCTGCCCGAATTGAAAGGCAGTTATGAAGAATGTCCGCCGACAATGATTGATTTTGCCGGACGCGACCGCCGCTGGTGCCAAGGGAATATGCAGCATATCAAAATTATGATTTCAAAGGGGCTGCACCCGGTCAGCCGCATTCACTTCACCATCGGTATTATGTCTTACCTATCATCCCCGATTTGGCTGTGTTTTCTGTTGGTCGGGCTGGCGATAGCTTTGGGAAGGGAGTTTTTTCCGCCGGTATATTTTCCCGAAGTGCGGACATTGTTTCCGACCTGGCCGATTTTTGATAAAATCGGCACGATTGCGTTGTTTGTCATTTCAATGTTTATGCTGATTTTCCCGAAATTTCTGGGATTAATCATTTATTTGCTGCAAAACCGCCGCCATGGCCGGCAAAGTCCCGATCTGACCAGAGGAGCCGTCAAAAGTGTTCTGCTCGAGATTGTGGTCAGCGCTTTGCAGGCGCCGATTATGATGATGTTTCAGAGCAAATTCGTCTTTGAAATATTTACCGGACACGCCGTCAGCTGGAACACGCAGAACCGTGACGACGAGGGCACTTCTTTCCGTGACGCTTTTTCCCGCCACATCTGGCATACACTGCTCGGCATTGTCACCACGATTGTGGTCGGCCTGTATGCGCAGCCGCTGTTTTGGTGGATGCTGCCGATAACAACCGGGCTGATGCTTTCCATTCCGATTTCAATGTTCACCTCGCGGGAAAAGGCCGGCTTGTGGTTTAAAAAGCATCATTACTTCTTAATTCCGGAAGAAACAAAAATTCCCCACATTATCCGGGCAGCAAAAAAATACAAAGAAGCACTGGTCAAAACCAAAGAAAAAAGCTACGGCGCCGACTTAATCATTCGTGACAGCGTGTTGAACGCCTTGCACATTTTAATGTTGCCGATAAACGGCCCTGCACCGGATTACCGCCGCGAAGACTTGGAAAAAGCTCAGGTTAAAATCGAAAATTATATTAACCACGGCATTGAGCCGGATTTGAGCAAAGATGAGGAAATCGCCCTGCTCTATGCTCCGGAAATTCTCTCAAAAGCTAGAACAGCCTGGTCTCTAAATCATCAAGCTTAAGCAGTTCTTCAACAACGGGGAGGTCAGCCGGAGAAAAGTTATATTCGGGGAGATCTTCCACGTCAACCCAGCGGGCCTGCTCGTGTTCGAAGAGTTCGGGAATTTCGGGATCGGGACAGGCGGCAAAATAAACCTCAAGCACAAAAGTGCCGAAACTGTAATCATAAGAGGTTTCCATAAAGAATTTGCCGACCCTGATTTCAAGGTTAAACTCTTCCATAATTTCCCGGTGGAGGCATTCTTCACAGGTTTCTCCGGGTTCGATTTTGCCGCCGGGAAACTCCCAGAAATATTCCAAATCTTTACCGCGTTTGCGCTGGGCAATCAGAATTTTATTGTTGCAGACGATAATTCCGGCAGCTACTCGTTTCATTTTTCCTCCTTGCTGATTTTGCCTTTGAGATTAGCCCATTGCAAAATAACAGGCAATAATTATCTATTAGCTGTTGTGCTTAACTGTAAAATATGCTTATCTGATGAAGCATAAGCAAAATCTATCAAGGAGAATCACATGAAAAAACTTATCACTTCCGCCGCCGTTGTTCTGGGTTTGGCTGTTGCCGGCAATGCCATGGCTCAGGAAACCATTTTAAATACGATGACCAAAGCCAACAATGCTTTGGAAGAAGCCCAGCAAAAGATAGATGCAAAGAAAGCCGAACTGGAAGCACAGAAAGCCGCCAGAGAACAGGCTCAGCAGGAAAAGGCCGATGCCGTTAAACTGCAGATGGACGATACCGATGCCAAAATCAAGGCTGAACAGGAACGTCTCAGAAACAACCTTGATAATTTGAAAAAATCTTTGGGCACCAATTAATTTAGTTTTCCCAAACAGAAACACCGCCGGCAAAACCGGCGGTGTTTTGATACGGCATAACTTATTTTTTAATACAGAGAATTTCATAATCTCCGTTATTAACCTCAACGCCGTGGGTATCATGCGTAAAACCGGGAAATCTGCGGTCAAATGCCTGCAGTGATTTCAAATATCCCAACAGAGGGCCGTCAGCCTCACCGGCATTTTCACCCGGCATCATCAGCGGAATTCCGGGCGGATAAGGAACCACACCGGTGGCTACGGTTCGTCCGGCCATGTCGTCAATTTTAACTTTTTCAACATTATTATGCACCAGATTTTCATAAGCTTCCACCGGGCTCATATCCGGATGCGGCAAAACGGCAAAACCGGCAGACAGAGCTTTGGTGGTGCCGAGTTCTTTCATGGCTTTGAACATTTCGTCCGCAAGATCTTTCAGCCCCATTTTCCGATAGCGTTCGCCGTTTGAGGCGGTCAATGCCGGAATAACACGTTCCAGCGGCGTGTTCCGGTCATAATCCCGCTTGAATTCAAACAGCGCATTCAGCAGGGTTCCCCATTTGCCGTTGGTTACACCGAGCGAAAACAGGAACAAGACCGTAAAATCGGTGGTTTTTTCAACGATAATGCCTTTAGCGTCAAGATAAGAAGTCAGCACGGCGGCAGGGATTCCCCAGTCTTCCAATTCTCCGTCGGCTTTAACCCCGGGCGTGGTAACCGAAACTTTAATCGGGTCAAGCATACAATATCCCTCTTCAATATTGCCGAAACCGTGCCAGCCGTCGTTCGGCCGCAGCAGCCAGCAGGAAGGTTCGGAAGAAAGCAAATCAGATGATGCTTCATAAAAGGGTATTTTTTTATGGCTGTTCGGCTCAATAACATAATCAGGCTGCCAAACATTGAAAAACCATTCGCCGCAGGCGGCATTTTCGGCATTAATCCGGGCAACGGTTTTACGGAAAGACACCGCTTCGCGGATTGAGGCATCCGTCAGCGTTTTGCCGCCGGCACCGTCCATCATTGCCGCGCTGACGTCATTAGTGGCAATAATCGGATAGAAAGGCGAGGTTGACGCCTGCATCATAAACGCCTCGTTAAAACGTTGGTGGTCAATCGGGTTGCGTCCTTCACGAACGTGTATCATTGACGCCTGAGAAAAGGCTGCCAGCAGCTTATGGGTGGACTGGGTGGCAAAAACGGTCGGGCCGCCGCGGTCAAAGTCTTTGACATTGCCGTTCATGGCATAGCGGTCGCGGTACATCGGATTAAAGCGGGCATAACCGTACCAGGCCTCGTCGAAATGAAGACGGTCAACACTCTGCCCCAACAGTTCTTTTACCCGTTCGACGTTGTAGCACAAACCGTCATAAGTGGAGTTGGTGACAATGGCATGGACGGGCGACGGATCTATCCCGTCACTGACCAGCGGATTGTTGCGTACCGCTTCGGTTACGGCCTCTCTGGTAAGATTAGCAGGCAGAATCGGGCCGATAATGCCGTATTGATTGCGGGTCGGCACAAGATAGGTCGGAATTGCGCCGGACATGGTAATGGCATGTTCTACCGACTTGTGGCAGTTGCGGTCACACAAGGCAACCTGATTGCGGGTAACGCTGGCCAGCAGAACGACACGGTTTGAAGTTGAGGTGCCGTTAGTTACATGGTAAGTGCGGTCAGCACCGAAAACGCGGGCAGCGTATTTTTCACTTTCGCCAATCGGGCCGGAGTGATCAAGCAGGGAACCAAGTTCTCCGACGGAAATCGACAGGTCGGAGCGAAAGACGGGTTCACCGAAAAAATTGAAAAAAGCCCGGCCGGCCGGTGATTTTAAGAAACCGGTTCCGCCGGTGTGCCCCGGCGTGTGCCAAGAATATTCATGAACTTTGGAAAACTCGGCCAAAGCTTTGAACATCGGCGGCAGGACAAATTCGCGATAACGTTCGGCGGCAGCCAGAATACGGCCGGCAATAAAATCAGAGGTATCTTCCAGTATCCAGATAAAATCGCTGACTTTGTCCAGAATATCCGAGGGAACAGCCGAAGCTTTATAACGGTTGGAAAGAAGAAAGACCGGCACCTCATGATTACGGCTGCGCAAATCGAGCAAAATATTGCAGAGCTTGCTCGGACATTGTTCATCGTCTTCATTATAGTGGAGCAAAACGCCTTGCAATTCGGGGTCGGAGGCTATGACTGCCCTGGCGTCAAGCGGCGTTTCCGAAACGATAACCTTGGCATCTTTTCCTTCCAAGTTGCTTTTCAGAGCCCGCAATGCTCGGGAGGTGGCATTGTTTTTCTCCAGCCCTTCGTAAAACATCAGTATCTTAATCCCCAAAGGATTATGTTTGTCATTCATGCTTTTTCCCCTTTATCAGTTTTGATGAAACATATTGGTTATGCGGTCAATTATCTGTACCCGCGGGTGAAGGCTGTTGTTTTGATAACGTCCGACCGAAACCCAGAACATGGCAACCAATGCCAGAACGGTAACAATCAGCGTCAGATGGCGCACCCATGACGGAACGCAGCCGCCCGGCTTGATATGTTTTTCCTGAATGTCGAGTTTGCGGTTCACTGACAATTCATAGAAAATAATTGTCGAGATGACGAACATCAAAGCCCAGCGGGTTTGCTCAGGATCGGAGCCGATCATTGCCGTCAGGCTGTAAATGGCAGCAATCAGGCCGACAAAAGTATAGAAAACATTTTGGCTGCGGGTCATTTTATCGCGGCCGAGAATTTTAATCGCAACCGAAGAATAGATATAAGGCAGCAAAGTCATAATTACGGCAATCGACGCTATTTTGCCGAATTGCTGCGAAGCGGTCGGCGACATTGTCGCCAGAACCTGAAGCGTCATAATTCCGGCAACGACGGCCAACCCCAGCGACGGCACATTGCGGCGGTTGACCCGGGCAAACAAGTTGCCGAACAGCCCGTCGTCTGCCGCGGCTTTTGCCGTTTGTCCGACCAGCAGCGTCCAGCCGCCCAGCGAACCGAGGCAGCCCAGCGCCGCGCAAAGGGCAACAATATTTCCGGCCGTCGGCCCGAGAGCAATTTTTACCGCTTCGGAAAAAGGCGCCGACGAGGCTATTAATTCCTTGCTCGGAATAATTCCCATTACCGCCGAAGAACTTAAAACATAGCAGGCCGCGGCCAAAATGACACCGGCAACCGTGGCAATCGGCACGTTTTTGGTCGGATCTTTCACCACCGCGGTTGAGACCGAGGCGCTTTCAACGCCGATAAAAGCCCAAAGCGTAAAGTTCAGCGTCATTCCCAATGCCGTTATATTACTTTCGCCGGTAACATTCCAGCCGGCCATATAGGTATCGGCGCTGAACCAAAACCAGCCCAGAAGAGCCATACCGATAATCGGAAACAGGGCAATGGTTGTGGTGAAGCCCTGAATTCTCGCTACCACGTTCGGCCCCAAGATGTTGGCGTAGGTAAAGAACCAGATGACGCCGATTTGTGCCAGCGCCATTACCAGCGGATCTTTCAGCGAAGGGAAGAAAGTGGTCAGGTAGCCCAGTCCGGCAACCGCCAGACCGACGTTTCCCACCACATTGGCCAGCCAATAGACCAGATTTGTCTGATAGCCCATATAATCGCCAAAGGCCTTGCGGGAATAGGCATAAGGGCCGCCCGCGGCCGGATAAATCTGCGTCAGCTTGGAAAAAACCAAAGCCAAGGCAATGGCGCCGACAATGGTTATCAGCCAGCCGAATATGGCAATACTGCCGATTGCCGCCAGGTTTGCCGGAAGCATAAAAACCCCGGAACCCATCATATTGCCGGCAACCATCAAGGTGGCCGGAATCAGTCCGATTTTATTATTTTCACTTGCCATGTTATTCACCCGATATTTGTAAATGCTGCCTTATATCTATGCGCCGATAGAAATTTTACAATCGGCGAGGCACAAAAATTTTGGGATTTATATACAATATTAGCCATATAAAAGATAAAAAATAGTCACACTTTTACTCAAAAATATGGTATAATAGTTGTAGAGCCATATTATATGGAGCTATAACTATGTGTGATAATTTGAGCCTTATAGACTTTTTCAAACAATACCCAGATGAAGCTGCGGCAACTAAATATTTTGAAAACCTTCGCTGGAAAGATAGTGTTGTTTGTCCTCATTGTGGGAGTATCCATATAGCAAATTGTAAGGGGCCTATGCCATACCGATGTAAAGAATGCCGTAAGCACTTTTCAGTAAGAGTCGGAACTATCATGAATAACAGTAAACTGTCTCTTCAAAAATGGGCTTTAGCTATTTATATTTTAGCAAATGCTAAGAAAGGTATTTGTTCTGTCAAAATGGCTGAATATCTTGGATGTACCCAGAAAACAGCTTGGTTTTTATGTCATAGGATTCGTGAAAGCTGGGATATTAAAAACAAGAAATTATTTGGTACGGTTGAGATAGATGAAACCTATATTGGTGGTTTGGAGAAAAACAAACATAGCAATAAGAAATTGCGTGCTGGAAGTGGTACAGTAGGAAAGATACCTGTCTTTGGATTAAAAGAACGATTATCCGGCAAGGTAATAGCTTTTGTTATTAACAATACAGACCAGTATACCTTAATGCGTGCTATTCGTAGTAATATAGAAAAAGGTTCCACTGTTTATACTGATACCTCTCAATCATATAGGGGTCTATGGGGTTATATACACGATAGTGTTAATCATGGAGCCAAAGAGTATGTCCGGGGAAAGGTATATACCAACAGTATAGAAAGTTTCTGGGCTATAATAAAACGAGGTTATAAAGGGGTATATCACAAATGGAGCAGAAAGCATCTCCAACGATATATCCAAGAATATACAGCACGTTTTAATATGCGAAATCTATCGCCTATTGACAGAATGAAAACATCTATTATAAATGGATTTAACAGGTATCTCTCTTATAAGGAGCTAGTCTATGGCAAAATCTGAAAAAATAATTCAACCAATCAATGCTTCAATGGATGATATCGCAAAGGCTGTTGTTACTCCCAAAACCGAAAAAGAAGACAGCTCTGAAGATGATAAAATAATAAATAGATGCAAGAAAAAAGATAATTTATCTCAAAAAATTATTAAGTAAAAGAAAGGAGTTTGAAATATGTCGAAAATTTCCATTAATGTGGCTCCATTAGGGATGCCTCCGATTTATCGTGAAGGTGAACTAATTCCTGTCCATGATATAACAATTGAAGGTAGTGATACGGTAACTTATGTTCTACCAGACGGTACTAATATAAAGCTTAAAAATGTACTTTTGCAAGTTGTGAAATTTGATGATATAAAAGATATTAACGGCAATTCAATATATAATATTCAAACGCAAAACATTATACAGGTAACTACATCAAAAACCAATGAATGATACCACCGATATAAATTCATTATCTCTAAACTATTCAATAAATGAAACATCTTTGTTAGGACAAAATGTTAATGTTTCCTTTACACCTCAGAGTGCATCTAACGGAGCAGATGGCATTAGGGGGATTGCAACATCTCTATTAGAGAGTTTATTAAAAGAAACAGAAAAAAAAGAATTACAAGACATAAGATTTTTTTTAATAAGGAGACTGGCTAATAGTTTAAATTCTGAAATGTTGATAAAATATAATATTCTTCCTGATATTCAGTCTTTTGCATATTTAATGGATTTTATCACCCAATATCCTAAATTTGTCTTCAACGGAGCTGTATTATCAATTGATATACAGGGAAGAGGTACACTGGAAGATTTAAGTTCGTTAATAAAATTTTATTTACATTTTAATAAAAATGGAACAGTAGATTACGAAATTGTGAATAATAAAGGTGTAAATAAAGAAACGACTCAAAAATCAATGGAAGATTTTATTTCAGAGGTGGAAAATGGAGAAGAATGAATCCTTATCTAATGAACATCATATTGTGAGGCTTTGTCCTGATGAACAATTTGAAATGGATAAGCCAATTATTCTTTCTTTATTGCTAACTGAAGACGATAAATTAGCTTCTGAAGGAAGATATTTATCATGCTATTGGTGTGAACATAAAAACTTAGAGTTTATGAATCATTTCCCAGAAGATACAAATTTTAATAAAAAATTGTTTAAAGATATACCGCAAGGAAGTGAAAAAAAAAGAAATTCATACTTTTTATTGATGTCTGTAAAAGAAACAAAAAAAATAGATGAATGTGAAGATGTTAAATATCTACCAATACTAAAAGAAAATAAAAAAAGTGGTAGTGTATCACATTCAGGTATCTTTGGTAACTTTGAAGTTGGTACATTAAAAAGACATTTACAATTCTTAAATAGTATAGAATATGTAGAGTCAGGTAAAATAATTTCACCTAAATAAAAAAATATCAAATTTATGTATATAATAAAAATTATAAGATTCTTCCCGCAAAAAATAACACTAATTTTCTACAAAACTCCTTTACAAATTGCCTCTAAAACTATAATCTTACCTTAGATGTACAGTTTTGTATGTCTAGGGCGTCGAAAACCCTAAATTCTGTTAGTCGTTTGCATACGACTTAAAATTTATGCCGATTTCTGTCTTGGACGGATGTCGGCTAAATAAGGCTATGCGCTGAATAAGCCGAGCCGTTTTAACAGAATACGGTTTTCGAACATCCGCCCACCTTTTCATGGTGGGTTTTGTTTTAACGACTAACATAAGGATGTTCTAATGAAAAAACTGTTTCTAATTTTAACTATAGGTGTATTTGCTGGATTTCTTAGTTCCTGTGCAACAGTGATGAGAGAAAACAGTCAATCCATTCCAATCAAGGCAAATGTCGATAAAGTTGACATTAAGCTGGTTGATAAGAATGGTCAGACAGTATTTGAAGGACAAACACCAACAACAGTTAATCTCAAAACCTCTTTAAGCGGATATTTCAATCCTCAGAAATATACTGTAATTGCCTCTAAAGACGGCTACAAAACGCAAACCTCTGTTATTGATTGGCATGTTAGCGGTTGGTACTATGTCGGCAATCTTGCATTAGGTGGAATAATAGGCTATCTGGTTATCGACCCAATTACGGGCGATATGTATTATTTGGATGAAGAAGTAAACCTAAATATGACACCAATTAAGAAATAACAAATGGGCGGAGGAAACTCCGCCTTTCTTTTTGGCTAATATTGTATATAAATCCCAAAATTTTGCCGGCAAAAAGATTTGATTATTTTGCAAATAACGGTATATATTAAATAAACTGCAGATAAAGGAGGAGAAATCTTTATGAAAAAAATCATCAATTATATTGCCGGCGGCCAAGGCCTGGGCATTAAATTTACCGCTCTGCTGGCCCTGCTTCTGTCCATCGTATTCGGCGCCACGGTCAAAGTCATGGGCAGCGATGCCGTCCCCTATGCTCAGCAAATTGCCGACCAAATGCTGCCGATTAAAGTTGTTAACGGGCAGATTGTCGAACCGGCAGACACCTATAAAGTGGTTCATTTGCGTTTCAACGAAGATTCCGACCCTTACCCCATTCCTCTGGTACTGGATACGACATCCGACGTTTTGGATATCAATATGCTGGATCCGGGAATTTATGTTACCCGCAGCAATATTTATTTTGCCAAAGAACATGAAGTCCGTACCTACAAACTGGCAAACGATAATTTTGAACTGCCGCGGAGCGATTATACCGGATTTTTCCGGAGCGTTTTGAATTGGACGGCCGTTTTTGTTTTCGTCTTTGCCTTTGCGGCGATGTTTCTGCTTTATTTTGTACTGTGTCTGTTTTATTCCGTCTGCGCCGTTCCACTCGCGGCCATATTGGGCAAGAAAACAGATTTTGACAGCCGGATGAGGCTGAGTACGGTCGCATTCATTGCCGTTTACGCCGTTTTCTGGGCTTTGCGCCTGATTACCGGCTTAAATGTCAATATCTGGCTGTTTTTCATTGTCGTTATTGCAGCACAGGCTTTCCTGCTTTCAAAGATGCCGGTTTTAAGCAGCACGGCAGGAATTTTACCTTCTCATCCCGCACCGGATTCTGCTTTCCCGGAAATAAATCCGCAGGAAAAAACGGAAGACGCGCTGCCCGCCAAGACTGAGAAAGCGAAAGTAAAAAAAGCGCCGGCCAAGAAGAAAGCCGCAGTTAAAGCTTCCCGCCCGAAAGCGCCGGCTAAAGAAAAGCCGGCAGCGGTCAAAAAAGCCAAACCGGCAGCCAAGAAAGAAAAGAAGTAATCAAAAAACCGCCGAGAACATCGGCGGTTTTTTTATCCTTGCGGCATTTAACGTGCGGCGGATTCAGTCTGCGGCGATGTCGGCACGGCTGCCATATCCCGGTCCAGTATTTCTACGGCCGAATAGGCAACTACCAGAAAGGCCGCCAAAAAGAGACAACTTCTGAACAGGGCCCGCGCACGCGATGCTGATTTTGTCATACACTCATCCTTATTTGTGGCAGATAGAATTATTGTAACCGATATTTCTCTTAAAGTAAACCGTTCAGCCTATATTTTAGCCAAAACGGCCGCAATGCGGGCAGAAAGTTCTCCCAAAAGCCGACTTTGTACCTGAGCATAGTCTTCATAAGTTTTGCCGAGCGGAGCGGAAAGCGAGGTCCGTTCCCGTTTGAGAACCTTGTTCCGACTGTCGGTTACTGTCCACCAGACATCAAGCACAGCCTGTTTATTCCAAGTTCCGTCCATGCGGTTAACCTCCAGCGTCAGATAATAATCATAAATCTGAGCGGTAAAATTCTGCGGCTTGATTTCCGCACGCGGAAGCAGCAGGTTCAGGTCATCGGCCGTTATCCGCTGCAAAAGCGAAGCCAGGCTTTCTCCCCAGCGGTGATATTCCGAAACCTGCAGTTCGACACCGTCGGAACTGACCAGCACAATCTGCGGTTTTTCAAGATAGCTGGGAATAACGGCCCGATTTACGCCGACACTTATTTTCCGGTCAGAGAGAGGAGCCTCCGCTGCAAGCGCCTGCAAACCGTAAAAAGAAGCATCCGGCGTACGGCTCAGGCAGGCCGAGATTAACAGCAAACTGAATAATGACACTATTTTACGCATTTTATTCTCCTTTTCCCCGCAGAAGCGCTTCCGGATGTCTTTCCAGATAATCAGACAAATCGCGGAAAGAACGTGCGGCGGCGCCGACTTCAATCAAAGTGCGGTTGAAGTTGGTCAGCGCTTCGGTTGACAAGCGGGAATTATTGTTCAAAAGCCGGTTCAGATTTGTGGTTATTTCGGTTATCTGCGGCAGAATAATCGGAATCTGGGTATTGAACAAATCGGCCATGTGGCTGAATTTGTCGGCAATGTCTTTAAAGGGAATATTCTGCAGCCCTCTGGACAATTCGCCCAGCGGCGACAAGACGGTCGGTATCTGGAGGATATCCTTGTCCGCGGGTTCCGCTTCCATGGAGACGGGCGTTTCCGGCAGCATGGCCAACTCAATCATCAGCTGCCCGGTCAAGTAGTTCTGCGCCGTGAGCCGTGCCCGCAGGCCTTTTTTGATAAGCGCGTCCAGAACCTCTTTACGGTTGCGATATCCGTCCTGCCCGGCAACAAAGGTTTTGGAGACGTCAAGGTTTACATAAACAGGTATGCTGAAAGTGAGATTTTCCATATCGGCAACCAAATCTATCCGTGACACTTTACCGATTTCCACCCCCTGAAAAACGACCGAAGAACCGACATTCAGCCCTTTGATGGATTCCTGAAAATACATAACCACGACATTGCTGTTGTCAGGAAAGAAAACGCGTTTGACATAAACGCCCAGAATAAAAACAAAAACAGCGCTGCCCAGCAACAGAAACAATCCGATCATTGTTTTATTCGGTTTACGAACCATGTTCTTCCCCTCCCCGAGTCAAAAAATTATAAACGGTTTCATTCGGCGGATTTTTTACCAGCTCTTTCGGATTGCCGCGGCCGATGATGCTTTTGGTTTCGGAATCAAGAAAAATCGAATTGCTGCCGACGGCAAAAATAGATGCCAGTTCATGAGAAACAATCACCAGGGTTGTTCCCAAACTGCGGTTAATATCCAAAATCAAATCGTCCAGATGCCGGGAGCTGACCGGATCAAGCCCGGCGGACGGCTCGTCGAAATAAAGGATTTCAGGATCAAGAGCCAAAGCCCGGGCCAGTCCGGCCCGCTTTTTCATGCCGCCGCTGATTTCGGAAGGATAGAAATCGTTAAAGCCGCCCAAGCCGACCAGAGCCAGTTTCAAATCAACCAGTTCTTTTATCAGGCGGGGCGAGTAATCGGTATATTGCTGCAAAGGCAGCGCGACATTTTCACCCAGCGTCATTGAACTGAACAGCGCTCCGCTCTGGTAAAGAATGCCGCAGCGGCGCATAACTTTGTCGCGGACGGCGGCATCGCCTCCGGAAAAGTTTTCGCCGTCAACGATGACTTCGCCTTCGGCCGGAGGCATCAGTCCGGTCAGCACCCGCAGCAGGCTGCTTTTACCGCCGCCGCTGGCTCCCATAATGATAAAGACATCACCCTGATTAACGGTAAAATCGGCATGCTGCAACAAAACATAATCGCCGTAAGCGACGGTGAGGTTCTTGCCTATGATTTTGGGACAGGCTTTGTTCATATGTTAACCTCCTGAAAGAAAACCGTCAGGAAGCCGGTAACAACAATCATCCAGACAATGGATGAAACCACGGCATTGGTAGTGGCAACACCGACCGAATCCGCATTTCGTCCGCTGTAAATGCCATAATAACAGCCACAGAGGGAAATAATCCAGCCATAGACGAATCCGTGAAAAATACCGAGCCAGAAATTATTCAGCGTCAGCGCATTATAAGTATATTTCCAATATTCCTGCCAGGGGATGCCCAATGTCAACACGCCGACAACCGCACCGCCGATTATTCCCATAACGTCAGACAGCAGCGTCAGAAACGGCAGCGTAACAATCAGCGCCGCCAAACGAGGCAGAACGAGAAAATCCGTCGTCGGGACGCCCATGGTTTTCAGAGCGTCAATTTCTTCATTAACCTGCATGGTGCCGATGGTGGCGGCATAGGAGGCTCCGGTACGTCCGGCCATTACAATTCCGGCCATGATTGCCCCCATAATGCGAGTCATGCCGATGGCAACCAGGCTGGCAACATAAATCTGTGCCCCGAAATTCTGCAACTGAATAGAACCGACATAAGCCAGAATCAGCCCGACCATAAAACTGACAACGGCCACAATGCCGCAGGCCTTGTAACTTCCGGCTTCCAGCGCAAAAAGGAAATCGACCCGGCGCATAACCGCCCGTCCGGCAAGCAGCCGTCCGAAAGAAGACAAAACCTCGCGGCAGAAACGAAAACCTTTTTTTATCCGGCCGCCGGTATTTATTCCCCAGCCGCCCAGCGCTTCCAGAAAGTCCGTTTTTGTTTCCGGTTCCAGGGGCGGTTTTACGTTTTTGGTCAGGGCAAGACGAAGCAGTTCATGCAGGTTGGGCGGCAGGCCGCTCCAGTCAACAGCAAATTGCCGCCGTTCAAAGAGCAACGCCAGCTGAAACAAGACAACGACCAAAGTCGAATCCCAGCGTCCGAGTTCCGCGGCCTCAAAGCTGACCGATGTATCCGGCGTCAGTTCCGGCGGCAATTCAGTTTTTTCAGCGGCGTCATAGGACTGAAAATCTCCGCTCAGGCGGACAATCAAGCTCTTGCTGCCGGTTAGATAAGTTATCTGCGGTTCCACGTTCTTTTCCTGCTTCACAAAACTGGTTATATTATATAAGCAAAAGCTGTTGTTTCAAGACTAAAGGCTCTTGATTTCAAGAAAAATTGCCCTATCTTTGTAAAAGCAGATTCAGACAAAGGGGGACAATATGCCAAAACTGCTGATTATCAACGGACACGATACTTATGAAAGCAGCCCGGGACACCTCAATCAGACAATGGTTGAGGTTATGCGGGAAGAACTTAAAGACAAATTTGAAATTCAAATATCCGTTTTGAAAGACGGCTATGAAACGGAAGAGGAGCGCTGCAAATTTCTGGAAGCCGACGTCATCATTTACCAGATGCCGGTTTTTTGGTTTGCTGCTCCGGCTTTGCTGAAAAAATACATGGAAGACGTTTTTCAAATCGGTGTTTTTTATGTCCGGGCGCCGGAATACGGACGCGGCGGGCATCTGACCGACAAAAAATATATGCTGTCAACAACCTGGAACGCTCCGGAGGAAGCTTTCGGCAATAAAGACAAATTTTTTGACGGGCGCAGTTGTGACGAAGCACTGATCGGTTTTCATCTGGCACAGAAATATATCGGTATGCAGCAGTTGCCGAGCTTTGCCTGTTATAATGTGGTTAAAAATCCGCAGATTGAGACGTTCAAGGAAAATCTGCGCCGGCACCTGCGGCAAATTTTCGGCTGAACATTATCAATTTATTAAACCTCACCGATTATTATGGGCGCAGAAATAACCTGCAGAGAATTCGCATGAAACCCCTAATCCTTCGCCTGGAACATCTTAAAGCTCTGGTTTCGCCTTTGAGCGCTTTTTTTCTGGGAACCGCCCTCACCTGCTGCGCCTATGCCCTGTTGACGTCTTATCTTTCGCTCAAAATGGCGCAAAACGGCATTTCGACCGGAACGGCCGGACTGGTTTTGTCCGCCTATTATGCCGGTTATGTGCTGGCGGCACTGAGTGCTTACCACATTATCAACAAAGCCGGGCATATCCGGGCTTTTTCCAGTTATATCTCAATTTTTTCGGCATTGGTTTTGATGCATTTTTATTCGCAGAATCCTCTGTTTTGGGGAATTTTGCGGCTGTTTGAAGGCTATTGCCTGGGGTCGGCGATGATGTGTCTGGAAAGCTGGCTCAACACGCGGGCGAATAACGACAATCGCGGCACAATCATGTCTCTGTATATGATAACGACCTATCTCGGTTCTTCGCTGGGGCAGCTTCTGCTTAACATTCCGACACAAAACGGCGTCACGATTTATGTTACGGTTTCCGTTCTGTTTTCCATTGCTTTGGTGCCTGTTTCTCTCACCGCTCTGCCGACGCCGGATATTACCGTTTATCGCTCGATGTCACTTTCCCGTTTATATAAAGTCAGTCCGGAAGGTGTGGTCGGCTGTGTGGTCAGCGGCATTTTCGTCGGCATTTTTTACACGCTCGGCCCGATATATACCGCCAATAACGGCCTGTCGGTCGAACAAACCTCCCTTTTCATGTTTTTCGGCGTTTTGGGCGGCATGTTTGCCCAGCTTCCGGTCGGGCGCCTGTCTGACCGGACAGACAGACGGTTTGTGATGCTGTGGATTTGCGGCGTGCTTTTTCTGACCGCACCGTGGACGCAGTATTTTATTCATGAAGGACACACTGCCGTTGCCGTTTCGGCCTTTGTTCTGGGCTGCGGAACTTTTGTGCTTTATCCGATCTGCGTTTCGCACGTTAACGATAAAATTGCCGACGCCGAACGGGTGCGGGCCAGCGGGCTGCTGATTTTACTGCAAAGTCTCGGCATGATCGGCGGACCGGTTCTGATTTCAATGCTGATGCAGCACTTCGGCGACCTGAGTTTTGTTTTGGCCTACTCGGTCTTTGCCGGACTGTTCATCCTATTTGCCCTGCATTTCATCACTTTCCACCCGCGGGTCAATTACATCAACGTTACGCCGACCGATCCGATGCCGACGGCACCGACGCATGTTTTTCACGAGCTGGCTCATAACGACACGCTGCTGGACAAGGCTAAAGAGCTGTTTCAGATAAAGAAGCATTAACCTGAAACAGGTATTGATTTAATTTTTTAAACAGCTATAGTCACCTCGTTTGAATTTGGACTCGGAATAAAAAAATGGTTAGGTTAAAACAATTCACCTCTTCTTTGAAAAATGTCATCTACCCGCTGACAGCCCTGTTTGCGGCCACTATGTTTATCTGCTGCAGCTATGCCTCCCTGGGCTCGGTCTTCGCATTGAAACTCAAACAATTGGAAACGCCGACCAGCATTGCCGGTTTGATTCTGGCCATGTATTATCTGGGTTGTGTCGTCGCTTCATTCAGTGCATCCGGCATTATCAACAAGGTCGGACATATCCGGGCTTTCGGGGCTTTTGCGTCCATGCTGTCGATTTTTGTGCTGGCGCATTCATTTTCAACCGACCGGCTGTATTGGGCCCTGCTGCGTTTTTTGGAAGGATACTGCATCGGCGGAACCAGCATGTGTCTGGAAAGCTGGATTAACACCAAAGCCACCAACAAAAACCGCGGTATGGTGATGTCGGTGTATATGGTCACGTCTTATCTCGGCGCCGCTCTGGGGCAGCTTTTTCTGAATATTCCCGACCCTTCGGGTTTGTTGCTGTACATCATTATTTCGATTTTATTCTCGCTGGCCATGATGCCGGTTTCGCTGACCAAGCTCAGCGCTCCGGTAATTGAAAACCACAAGTCCATGGACTTCCGCAAGGCTTATGCCATTTCGCCGGTCGGCTTTATCTGCTGTATTGCCAGCGGCATTTTGGTCGGAACATTTTATATGTTGGGAACCATTTATGCCACCGAGATAGGCCTGAGTCTGAAAAACGTTTCCATTTTCATGTTTTGGGGCGTTATGGGCGGCATGCTGGCTCAACTGCCGTTCGGAAAATTATCGGACAAAATGGATCGGCGCCATGTTTTAATCGGTATTTCCGCTCTGTTGGTTATTGCTGCGCCGGCGGCTAATTTTCTGGTGCTCAAAGGCGGCTGGTATTTGATTGTTTCCACCATTCTCATCGGCTGCGGTACTTTTACGCTGTATCCGATTTCGGTTTCGCATATTAACGACCTGGTAACCGACGATGAAAGAATAAGTGCCAGCAGTATGCTGATTCTGACCCAGAATCTCGGACTGATTCTTGGGCCTATTTTGGTTTCCGCCGGTATGAGCCTGTTCGGTTCATGGTTTTTCATTGCGTCATTTTCGCTGATTCCGGCTTTGTTTATTGCTTTCACGCTCAGACATATTAAACAAAAACCGGAGATTAACTATCTGAACGTTACGCCGACCCAGCCAATTCCGACGGCACCGACCAACGCATTCAGCGATTTGGCCACAGACAATGCACCGCGCGCCAAATAACAATAAGACAACAGAAAAGGCGTTCTTTCGGGAACGCCTTTTTTTAAGTTGTCCGGCAGAATTAATTCAATTTGGACAATGCCGTACGGATACGGTTCAGGGTTTCTTCCTTACCGAGAACGACTGCCAGTTCGGTGGCTCCGCCGGGCGTAGTTTCCTTACCGCTCAGGGCAATGCGAACCGGATACAGAATCTGTCCGTTTTTTAATCCCTTTTCCGCAGCCAGCGCCTTAAGCGTTTCAAACAGAGCCTCATTGCTCCAGTCAGCCTGTTTTTCCAGAGCTTCGGCGGCATAGGCCAGTGATGTCTTGGCAATTTCGGCATCGGACTTCATTTTCTTGTTACTGTAAAGTTCGGTCGGAAATTCAGGAACCTGTTCAATAAAGTCAATTTGTGCCGGGATATCGTTTAAAACTTCAATTCGCGACTGAAGAACCTTGCTGAGCTCTTCCTCGTTTACCCGGCGGGTCAATACCTGACGGTAAAAAGGCTGAGCCAGTTTATGAAACTCTTCCGCCGGCAGCGCACGAATGTAACAGCCGTTCATCCAGGTCAATTTGGCAAGGTCAAAAATAGCCGGAGATTTGTTCAGCCGTTCGGCGGTAAAGACTTGTTTCAGTTCTTCAAGCGAGAAAATTTCCTGCTCGGTTCCCGGGTTCCACCCCAGCAGGGCAATATAGTTCAAAACGGCTTCGGGCAGATAACCTTTGGCAACCAAATCCTGGAAAGAAGCATCGCCGTTGCGTTTGCTCAGCTTATGCTGGGCATCTTTCATTACCTGCGGCACATGAACGTAAACCGGCGGCGTCCAGCCGAAAGATTCATAAATGAGATTATATTTCGGCGTGGAAGAAATATATTCGTTGCCGCGGACAACGTGAGTGATTTCCATCAGGTGATCGTCAACCACGTTGGCAAAATTATAAGTGGGGAAACCGTCTGATTTCAGCAGGACGCCTTCATCCAAATCGTCATAATCGATTTCAATATCGCCGTAAACAACATCATGGAATTTTGATTTTCCGGTTTTGTTGATGGTTTGACGGACGACAAATTTTTCGCCGGCGGCAATCCGTTTGCGGGCTTCTTCCACACTCAGCAGTTTGCAGGGATCTTTAAATTTGACCGGAATGGCATTTTCTTCGTCAGCGTCGTCGTTTTCAGACGCCGCGCAAAAACAATAATGAGCCCCGCCCAAATCAACCAGCTTATGAGCATATTCGGCATAAATCGCTTTCCGTTCCGACTGAACGTAAGGACCGTAATTACCGCCGATGTCCGGACCTTCATCCCAATTCATTCCTACACGTTTCAGCGTTGCATAAATAATGTCGGTAGCCCCTTCGACAAAACGTTTCTGGTCGGTATCTTCAATCCGGAGGACAAAATCGCCGCCGGCAGCTTTGGCTATCAAATATTCATAAAGCGCCGTGCGGAGGTTGCCGATGTGCATATAACCGGTCGGGCTGGGAGCAAAACGGGTACGAGTTTTCATTTTTAACACCTTTAATTCATTCATTTTAAACATTGTGTTCAAGATAGCGCAAAAAAAATTTTTCGCAAGTCTTTTGCATTTAAACTGCCGATATAAATTATGGTCTTCGCCTCTTTGGATAAAAAAAAAGCCGACATCCATATGGTATTGACAAAGTTTGGCAAATCTGCTAATCTGAGAACAGGCTTTGAATTAGTTATAGAGGTGTATCATGAGACGTCTTTCCTGCTCTGTTGCTCTCGCCGCGGCTCTGCTGCCTGCCGGCGCATTCTTTCATGCAGATACGGCGGTCGCCTCTGACACCAGCCTCATAGATATGAATCAAGACCTAGCCTTAATTCATTCGCCTCGGTCCGTTCCCAATCCGGAGCGGACTGTTTCTCCTTTCCAGCCCTTTAAGCTGGCTAAGGTTCATTTTGTTGTCGATACCGTTAATAAAATCGGGTTTGACAATATAGGTCCTATTTTTCCCCCTGACTACGCGCAGCGCTGCAAAGATTTAGGCTTTGCCCAAACTGCCGC
>UMHO01022187.1_pt1 | contig 26117 bp, 28 predicted proteins | sample 1965561 | NCBI WGS metagenome assembly UMHO01 (sample SAMEA4836102, study PRJEB28245) | human gut metagenome | biome: gut microbiome; material: fecal sample | place: Denmark | collected 2008 | reverse complement strand
GCACGTCGAGCGTCTGCGGGAAGATGTTGCGGTCGACGAAGAGTTGATTCCGGCCTTCCCGAACGGCATCCCGCGAACGTAATGAAAACATCATCGCCATCGCCTCCGCGGCGGCCGTGCCCTCGTCGAGCAGCGAGCAGTTGCCGATCTCCATGCCCGTGAGCGAAATCACGGCCGTCTGGAAGTTCAGTAGCGCTTCGAGGCGTCCCTGCGAAATCTCGGCCTGATAGGGCGTGTAGGAGGTGTACCAGGCGGGGTTCTCGAAGACGTTGCGCGTCACGACGGCCGGGACGGCCGAGGGGTAGTAGCCCATGCCGATGAACGAGCGGTAGGGCTGGTTGCGGTCGGCAAGCTCGCGGATGTGCGCCGCGAATTCGTATTCGCTCATCCCCTCGGCGGGCAGCGCGAGCGGTTTGCGGAGCCGGATGGATTGGGGGATCACCTGCGAGATGAGTTCATCGACGGATTTCACGCCGATCACATCGAGCATGGCCTTCAGGTCTTTTTCGTTGCTGACGCCGATATGGCGTTCGGAAAACTTATCGAACATTGAACGATATTTTATGTTGTCTGTATGTACTTTTCACATTTGTCTTTCATCCCGGCAAGCCGTTCTCGCCGCCTGTGGCGGCGTTTGCAATTCTGATCCCATCCCGGCCCTCCCTCGGGGAGGGAGATGGCGTACGCTCCGCACGGTTCGTACAGTTGTGCCGTTGCACGAACACACAAAGGTAAAATAAAAGAAACGGACGCACAAAATTTTCCGCGCCTAATATTGAAAACTGCTGCCGCCGATGAATTCGCGCAGGATCGACGTGGGTGGGATCTCGTCGGGCGCGATGGGGATGAAGTTGTCGAGGAACTTGAGCATGCGCCGCGCCTCGTCGTACTCCGGAACCGTGTCGGGGACCTCGCGGAGGATCTTCTCGGCGAAGGGCCGCAGCACCGAAATCTCGTAGAACAGCGACGAGTTGAGCATGATGTCGGCGTTCTCCTGATAGGGGAAGATGTGTTTCTCCTCGCCCCGGCGCACCGAGGCCCAGCGCGAAAGCGTCGAGAGCGCGTCGGCGCCGCGCTGGCGGTAGTCGCGCGTCAGGCGCCGCAGCAGGCGGTTGTCGGTGGTGGCGATGCGCGAGAGGTTGTCCATCGCCACCGACGTGAAGCACGAGATGTAGATGCGGAACTTCTGCGCGTCGGGGATCGAGGGCGTGAGGCGCGGGTTCAGCCCGTGGATGCCCTCGATGATGAGGATCGAGCGTTCGTCGAGCGTCAGCGGCGCGTTGTGCCACGTGCGGCGTCCCGTGATGAAGTCGTAGCGCGGGATGTCGACGCTCTCGCCCCGGATCAGGCGCGCCAGATGGTCGTTGAAAAGCTCCAGGTCGATGGCTTCGAGCGCCTCGTAGTCGTAGTTGCCGTCGGCGTCGCGCGGGGTCTTCTCGCGGTCGACGAAGTAGTCGTCGAGCGAGATCAGCACGGGGTTCAGTCCCAGCACGCCCAGCTGGATGCCCAGCCGTTTGGCCGAGGTGGTCTTGCCGCTGCTGGAGGGGCCGGAGATCAGCACCATGCGGGCGCCGCGCGAAAGGTGGGCGTCGTAGATGGTGTCGGCCACCCAAGCGAACTTGCGCTCGTGGAACGCTTCGGCGAGTTTGATCAGGCCGCCGCCGTCGCCCGCGAGCACCTTCGAATTGACGTCGCCGACGGTGGGAACGCCCATGATCCGGACCCACGACTGGTACTCCTGGAAGATGCCGAACATCTTCTCCTGATGTACGTTGCGGTGAAGCGTGTCGGGCGACGTGCGCAGCGGAAGGGCGAGGTAGAAGCCGTTGTAGTAGGGTTCGATGTCGAACAGCGTGACATAGCCCGTCGAGGGGGCCAGCGAGCCGTAGAAGTAACCCGCCGTGTCGTCGAGCGTGTAGAGCTGGCTGTAAAGCCGCGGACGGGTGTCCAGAAGCGCGATCTTGTCCGTGAAACCCTCCTCGGCGTAGCGGGCGCGGACCTCGGTGGTGAGCATGCGCTGGCGCGTGATGGGCAGGTTGCGCACGGAGAGTTCCCGCATGCGGTCGCGGAGCTGCGCCGCCTCGTCGGGGGTGAACTCGTCGATGCCGTCGATCTCGCAGTAGAACCCGCTCTGGCCCATCGAGTGGCGGATGTGGAGCGTCTGCCCCGGGTAGAGGTCCTTGACGGCCTTTTGCAGCAGGAACCACGCGGTGCGCTGGTAGACGCGGATGCCGGCGAAGGAGGTGATGTCGACGAAACGGATCGTCACCGGGGCATATATTTTGTAACTCAACTCCTTGATGCGGTTGTTGACGAAGGCTGCGAGGAAGGGGTGAAGGCCGGGCGTGAGGCGTTCGGCGACCTCCAGCAGTGGGGTTCCCATCGGGACCTCCAGTTCGCCGAAGCCGTTTTCGCAGATGACTTTGATCGTATCGTTCATGGAAAAGTTTTTACAATGTTCGATTCGTAAAGATAGGAATTATTTGTACTTTTGGCAAATCTTCATCCATAAAGAAAAACAATGCCGACGAATATGAAAGGAATGTTCCGGACGGGCCTGATTCTCCTTGCGGCTGCGGCTGCGGCCTGCGCACCCCGTGAACGGACGCTCGTGCTGCTCTCGACGAACGACATGCACGCCAAGATTCAGAATTTTCCGCGATTGGCTGCGGCCGTGGAGAACTGTCGTGACACCGCGCAGCTGGTGGTGCTGGTCGATGCCGGAGACCGCTGGACCGGAAACGCCTATGTGGACATGGCCGCGACGCCCGGCATGCCGATGATCGCGCTGATGAACCGGCTCGGCTACGACGTGGCGACGCTGGGCAACCATGAGTTCGACCACGGGCAGGCGTTTCTGGGCCGCATGATCGACAGCATGGCGTTCGAGGTGGTGTGCGCCAACGTGACGAGCGACACCTGCACCTTTCCGCAGCTGCCGCCCTATGTCGTTCTGGACAAGGACGGCATCCGCATCGGTTTCGTCGGCGTGGTGACCAACTACGAAGGCCCGGGGCATCCCGCGGGCAATGCGTCGAGCTTCGAGGGACTGGAGTTTCCCGATCCGCAGGCGATGGCGATGAAGTATGCTGCCGAATTGCGTCCGAAGGTCGATCTGCTGGTGCTCGTGTCGCACATGGGCGACGACCGCGACGTGGAGCTGCTCGGAAAGGAGACCCGGTTCGACGTGGTGATCGGCGGACATACCCATGTGAAGGTCGATTCGCTGGTGAACGGCACGCTCCTGACACAGACCGGGAAATATCTTAAGAACGTGGGCGTTACGGCGGTCCGGTTCCGCGGCAGGAAGATCGAAGGCATCGAATCGCGCCTCGTGCCGCTGGACGGTTATGCGCCCGATGCGTCGTATCAGGCCGAGGTGGACCGCTACTATGCCGATCCCGAGCTGAACAAGCCCGTCGGAGCGTTCGCCGGACCGGCCGACAAGTGGGGCCTCGCCAACTGGATGGCCGCGTCGGTGGCCGACGAAGCCGATGCCGACGTCGGGTTTTACCACATCGGCGGCGTGCGCCTCGACTCGATTCCGGCGGGCGGGGTCGGTGCGGCGAAGGTGTACGACCTGGAGCCGTTCGGAACCGAGATCGCCACGATGCGGATGACTCCGGCCGACATGCGCCGGATGATCCTCTCGAAGTACAACGACGAGGAGAACCGCAAGGAGGCGCACCGGATCGACCTGATCTCGACGACGCCCTACGTCATCGTGACCGACGCCGCGGACAACGCCCTCGACGTGCGTTTCCCGAAGTTGCGCGAAGGCAAGGTGTACGAAGTTGCGGTCAGCGACTATGTTTACAGGAATTACAAGGACCTGAACTACACCGACGGGAAACTCACGGGAACGGCGGTCGCGGGCGTGCTGCTCGAAGAGTTGCAGGATGACGGTCCGCTGACTCCGGACAACAGGCCGCGGCAAAATGTAATTAAGAATTAAGAATTAAAGATTAAAAATTGAATCGGAACTTTCATATGAGCTTGTCCGAAATGACGACGACTTTTCAAAACTTAATATTTTATTTCTAATTTTTCATTTTTAATAATATAAGTATTACCTTTGTAGCCCTCGCGCGCGTGCAATGATGCCGTAGGCGAGGGTTATAACTTTTAATATTAACCAATTAACGAGCGATTGTATCGCAAAAATTTCCACAATGGAAGAAGTAAAGAATGTAGTTGCAAACGAAAATTTCGACTGGAACGCCTTTGAAAACGACCTGGGCGTGTACGACCAGGACAAAGCCCAGATCACCGAGGCTTACGACAAGACGCTTTCGAACGTCAACGTCGGCGAAGTGGTCGAGGGAACCGTAACGGGCGTCAACAAGCGCGAGGTTATCGTCAATGTCGGCTATAAGAGCGAGGGTATCATCCCCGTATCGGAGTTCCGCTACAACCCCGACCTGAAGGTAGGCGACAAGATCGAAGTCTACGTGGAGTCGGCCGAGGACAAGAACGGCCAGCTGGCCCTTTCGCACAAGAAAGCCCGGCAGCTCAAGTCGTGGGACCGTGTCAACGAAGCGCTGGAGAAGGACGAAATCATCAAGGGTTACATCAAGTGCCGCACGAAGGGCGGTATGATCGTCGACGTGTTCGGCATCGAGGCGTTCCTGCCCGGATCGCAGATCGACGTGAAACCCATTCGCGACTACGACGTATACGTGGACAAGACCATGGAGTTCAAGGTCGTGAAGATCAATCAGGAGTTCCGCAACGTGGTCGTGTCGCACAAGGCGCTCATCGAGGCCGAACTCGAAGCCCAGAAGCAGGTCATCATGTCCAAGCTGGAGAAGGGCCAGATCCTCGAGGGAACCGTCAAGAACATCACCTCCTACGGCGTATTCGTCGATCTGGGCGGCGTGGACGGCCTGATCCACATCACCGACCTCTCGTGGGGCCGCGTAAACCACCCCGAGGAGATCGTGGCGCTCGATCAGAAGATCAACGTCGTGATCCTCGACTTCGACGAGGCCAAGAAGCGCATCGCCCTGGGTCTGAAGCAGCTCACCCCGCATCCGTGGGAGGCGCTCGATCAGACGCTCAAGGTCGGCGACAAGGTGAAGGGCCGCGTGGTCGTTATGGCCGACTACGGCGCGTTCGTCGAGATCGCAGCCGGTGTCGAAGGTCTGATCCATGTTTCGGAGATGTCGTGGAGCCAGCACCTGCGTTCGGCGCAGGAGTTTATGAAGGTCGGCGACGAAGTCGAGGCCGTTATCCTGACCCTCGACCGCGAGGAGCGCAAGATGTCGCTCGGCATCAAGCAGCTCACGCCCGATCCCTGGGAGAATATCGAAGTCAAGTATCCCGTCGGCACGAAGACCACGGCCAAGGTGCGTAACTTCACGAACTTCGGCGTATTCGTCGAGATCGAGGAGGGCATCGACGGTCTGATCCACATTTCGGACCTGAGCTGGACCAAGAAAGTGAAGCATCCCGGCGAATTCACGTCGGTAGGCGCCGACATCGAGGTCGTGGTGCTGGAGATCGACAAGGAAAACCGCCGTCTGTCGCTGGGACACAAGCAGCTGGAGGAGAATCCCTGGAATGAGTTCGAGAACCAGTACTCGGTGGACAGCATCCACGAGGGTACGATCACCGAGATGACCGACAAGGGCGCAGTGGTTGCCCTGGGCGAGAACATCGAGGGCTTCTGCCCCGCGCGTCAGCTCGTCAAAGAGGACGGCACGACCCCGAAGACGGGCGACAAGCTCAACTTCAAGATCCTGGAGTTCTCGAAGGCCACCAAGCGCATCACCCTTTCGCACCTGCGTACGTACGAGGAGGCGAAGCGTGCCGAAATCGCTGCCGAGAAGGCCGAGAAGCGCGCTGCTGCCGACGCTACGAAGTCGACCGTGAAGAAGATCAACGCTTCGGTCGAGAAGACGACGCTCGGCGACATCGCCGGACTGGCCGCTCTGAAGAGCGCCATGGAGGCTGCCGAGGCCAAGTCGGCCAAGAAGGCTGCCGCCAAGAAAGAGGACGAAGAGTAATCTCCGCTGAAAAGAGGACGGGGGGGGAAGATGCCCCTCCGTATCCGATAACCGGATGCCCGCACAGGAAACTGTGCGGGCGTCTTTTTTTTGTGCCGGGACGGCGGCGCGCGGCGGGGGCTGTCTGCGGGGCGGTTTGTTTATGGGATGGTCTGTCTGCGGGACTGTCTGCGGGATTGTCTATGGGGCGGACAGTTTGCGGCTCCGGAATCTTTTCAAGGACGAGGTCAGGGCCGGAACCGGGGAACCGGACAGGGAAACAGGGAATCGGGGAATCGGGGGCGGAAGTCCGGTCGGTCAGTGGTCAGTGGTCAGTGGTTAGTGGTCAGTGGTCAGTGGTCAGTGGTCAGTGGTCGGATCGGTCGGCCAGTCGGCGGCCGGTTTGCAGGCCGGATGTTTCCGGGGCGGGGCGAATGGCCTTTTTTGCGTTCGCCGAAATATTTACGGCGGATTTCTTGCACCGTGCGCAATAACCCGGTATATTTACAAGTCAGAACTGAAGAAGCAAACCGATAGATGATGAAAAAGTTGATTTTAGGCCTGTTGTCCGCGCTGGCGCTCCTTCCGGGCGGCATGCTGCGGAGCGGGGATGTCCGCGCCGCCGAAACCTTCGCCGTGCAGTCTCCTCGCAGGGATCACTGCGCGAACCCTCACGCGAATTGTCATGGGGAGCGTTACGAAGATCGGCGCGGGAGATATACCAAAGACAGCTGGTCGGTATATTACCGCGGCCGGAAGGTCGAGGGGGCTTCGGTATCCTCGTTCGCCGATCTGGGCGGCGGTTACGGCAAGGACAATTGGACGGTGTATTACCGCGGCTGGAAGGTCGAGGGGGCTTCGGCATCCTCGTTCGCCGATCTGGGCGGCGGTTACGGCAAGGATAATTGGACGGTGTTTTACGAAGGCCGGAAGCTGGAAGGTGCCTCGGCCATGTCGTTCGAGTATAAGGGACGGGGTTACGGCAAGGACAACTGGAACACCTATTTCCGCGGGGAGCAGCTCCGGCCCGGGCAGTCGCCGGACGGGATGCTCGGCGGCGGTTATGCGAAAGACAGCTGGTCGGTATATTATCGGGGGCGAAAGGTGGAAGGCGTTTCGGCTTCGTCGTTCGAATATCTGGGCGGCGGTTACGGCAAGGACCCCTGGAAGGTGGTCTATCAGGGACGCGAAGTGCCGGGCGCATCGTCGTCGTCGTTTGAAGAGCTTGGGTGGGGTTACGCCAGGGACGCGTGGAAGGTTTACTACTGCGGCGAAGTGATTCCGGGTGCTTCCCCGGCGACGTTCCGTATTCCGGACCGGCGGTAACGGGCGATTTGCGTTATATATGGGGTTTTCTTTGCAGGAAGCCCTTTTTTTGCGCCGTGCCGCGCGGGGATTCGGGCACTGTTTTTGTCTTTGCGGGGTAAACGACGAAACGAATGAACAGACTGAAACCCCATCTGGCCCTGTTGGTGTGCAACGTCCTCTGGGCGATGGATTACCCTTTTTACAACATAGTCCTGCCGCATTACGTGCATCCGATGGCGATGGTCTCGGCGTCGCTCGTCGCCACGGCGCTCTTTTCGCTCGTGCCGCTGCTGTGGCAGAAGGCCGAGAAGGTCGAGCGGGCGGATATTCGCAAACTGATCGGCGCTGCGCTGCTGATCGGCGTATTGCGCAAGGTCTTCATCATGTACGGTTTGTCGATGACCTCGCCGATCGACGGTTCGATCATCGACACCATCGTGCCGCTGCTGGTGCTGGCGCTCTCCGTGCTGCTGGGAATGGACAGTTTCACCCGGCTCAAGATCACGGGACTCGTGCTCGGCATGGCGGGAGCTGTGGCGGTGGTGCTGGCCGGGGCCTCGTCGTCGCACGCGCATTCGCATCTCTGGGGAAACGTGATGATCTTTCTATGCGCCTGCGTCACGTCGGTGTATATGGTGTGGTTCAAGCGGCTGATCGCCAAGTACCGCATTACGACCGTGCTGCGCTGGCTCTACTGCGCGGCGGCGGTCATGGCCCTGCCGTTCGGTATCGGCCCGATCGTTCACACCGATTTCGCGGCCATTGCCCGTCACGCCCTGTTTCCGACGCTTTTCGTGCTGACGGTTCCGACCTATGTCCCCAACCTGATGCTCAACTATGCCCTCAAAACGGTACAGCCCACCGTGTCGAGCATCTACACCTATTTGCAGCCCGTGCTGGCGATCGCCATTTCGGTCGGGATGGGGCTGGACAAGCTGCATGCCGATACGGTGATTTTCGCACTGGTGATTTTCGTGGGGGTGGGGCTGGTGCTCCGGTCCTACGCGGTGAAGCCGCGGCAGGCCGATCCGCCTGCTGCGGGGCCGCATTGACGAACGTCGTCAACTGAAAAGAGCCTCCCGCATCGGGAGGCTCTTTTCGTATAAATGTCTTTTCGCGTTACTCGGCAGCGGAAACCGAGAACTTGATCGTAGCCTTGACCTCCTTGTGCAGGCGGACCGTAGCCTCGAACTCGCCGACGGTCTTGACGGCCTCGACGCTGATCTGCTTGCGGTCTACGGTGATGCCCTTGGCGGCGAGCGCCTCGGCGAGGTCCGTTGCCGTGACCGTACCGAAGAGTTTGCCCTCCTCGGCCTTCACCGACAGCAACAGCGGCAGGTTGGCGATGGTCTCGGCCAGAGCCTGTGCGTCGGCCAGGATCTTGGCGTCCTTGTGGGCGCGCTGCTTGAGGTTCTCGGCGAGGACCTTCTTGGCGGCGGCGGTAGCCGACTTGGCGTAGCCCTGGGGGATCAGGTAGTTGTTGGCGTAGCCGGGCTTCACGTTCACGATGTCGTTGGCGTAGCCCAGGTTTTCGATATCTTTGATCAGAATTACTTCCATGGTCTTGTCCTCCTTTTAATTATTTCATGCAATCGGTTACGAAGGGCAGGATGGCCAGGTGGCGCGCACGCTTCACGGCCTGGGCGACCTTCTTCTGGAACTTCTGCGAAGTACCCGTCAGGCGGCGCGGAAGAATCTTGCCCTGCTCGTTGAGGAACTTCTTGAGGAACTCGCCGTCCTTATAATCTACGTACTTGATGCCGAGCTTCTTGAAACGGCAGTACTTTTTCTTCTTGACGTCTACCGATACGGGATTCAGGTAACGGATTTCCGACTGTGCTTTGTTGTCCTGTGCCATGGTTTACTCCTCCTGCTTGTTAGAAAGTTTTGCACGACGCTTCTCCGAATATTCCACGGCGTATTTGTCCTGCTTGAAAGTTAAGAAACGGATCACGCGCTCGTCGCGGCGGTACTGCGTTTCGAGCGTGTTGACGAGCGAGCCTTCGCCCGTGAACTCTACCAGGAAGTAGAAACCGGTGGTCTTCTTCTGAATAGGGTAGGCGAGCTTGCGAAGGCCCCACGACTCCTTGTTCACGATCTGACCGCCGTTTTCGGTGATGACACCCTGGAATTTGTCAGCGACTTCCTGCACCTGTGCATCGGACAGAACCGGCGTGACAATGAAAACGGTTTCGTAATTGTTCATAATGCTTTTAATTAGTTAATTAAATCCCCAAAGGGACCGCAAAGATACACATTTAAATTAAAAATGAAAAATTAAGAATTAAAAATTTGTCAGTATTTGGATTATCTCCGCTTTTTCCTATCTTTGTGGAACATACTGACAAACACGGAAAGTGTAAGTTTATTCCCGATAAGCGAACGTAGGAAATTCTCTTTGGCGAGGAATAGGCAGACTTCTTGCCGCTTACGCAGGCTCCCCGCAGGGCAGAACTGCGGGGAGCCTGCTCTTGACTGCGCTTCGGGCGGACTTCCGCAATTTGTTTCCTGAAAATGGTGCCGGATATGGGATTTTGCGTATCTTACCGGCGAATTCAATCCCAACGCTGACCCGATGATAAGATGCTGCATTTTTCTGATTTTCGCCGTGCTTCCGTTTTGCGGCTTGCAGGCGCAGGATACGGCCGTAGGCCCCGGTTATCCGGGGGCCGGGCATTTCGAGGGCGAGGTGGCTGCCGGGGCGACCTTTGGCTATGCCTCGCTCGGAAGCTTTGACAACGATGCGGCGGGTTTTTGTCTGGCCGCCGAAGGCCGCTACAATTTCCGGCGGATACCCTTCGACGCGGGTCTGCGGCTCGGCGGGTCGTGTTACTCGCGGCTGGCTGCGGGCGTCTGCTCGAAGGACCCTTTTATGATGTTCAGCCTGATGGCCGTTGCGGATTACAACCTGCATCTGACGCCGAAAGTGGCGTTGTTCGCGGGAGCAGGGATCGGTGGGGCGTATGTCCTCCGAACGGCCGAAGGGGCTGTCTCCGATACTCCGTCCAGCGACTGTGCGGCATTTTGCGTGATGCCGCGCGTTGGCTGCGAATGCTGGAACCGGCTGCGCGTCACGCTGGGTTACACCTGTACGGAGCGGGCCAACCGCCATCTGTCGCTCACGTTCGGAATAGCCATCGGCGGCGGGCGGCGGTAAGACGCTTATTCTTCCGGGAACCCTTGTGCCTTCAGCTTTATGTCCTGCCCGTCGGGCGTCACGAGGTAACAGCCCGTGGAGGCGGGGGTGATGTGGCCGATGACGTCCACAAGGCCCAGCCGCATGATCTGCTCCTGCATCGAAAGCGGCACGGTGAAGAGCAGTTCGTAGTCCTCGCCGCCGTTCAGAGCCGCAACGACCGGGTCCGAGTGCATCTCCTCGGCCAGCGCCGAGGTCTGCCGGGCGATCGGGATGCGTTCGAGGTAGATGCGCGCGCCGCAGGCCGACGATTTGCAGATCTGCATCAGGTCGCTCGCCAGGCCGTCCGAGAGGTCGATCATCGACGTGGGGCGGATCTTTTCTTCGGCCAGCGCACGGACGATGTCGGTGCGGGGGCGCGGCTTAAGGTATTTTTCAAGCAGGTATTCGTAGCCCTTGAACTGCGGCTCGGGGTTCTCCACGTCGGCGAGCACCCGCTTTTCGCGTTCGAGCAGTTGCAGACCCATGTAGGCGGCCCCGAGGTTGCCCGTGATGCAGACGAGGTCGTTCTGCTGCGCACCGCTGCGGTAGACGATCTTCTCCTTTTTGGCGTAGCCAAGCGTGGTGACGGTGATGACCAGTCCCGTCATCGAGGCGCGCGTGTCGCCGCCCACGAGGTCGATCTCCTGCTCCTTGCAGGCGAAGGCGATGCCTTCGTAGAGGTCCTGAAGGGCTTCGACGGGCAGTTTCGACGAGACGCCGAGCGACACGGTGATCTGCGCCGGGAGGGCGTTCATGGCCAGGATGTCGCTCACGCCGGCCGTCACGGCCTTGTAACCCAGGTGTTTGAGCGGAAAATAGGTGAGGTCGAAATCGACGCCTTCGTAGAAGGAGTCGGTCGTGCAGAGCACCGCTTCGCCGCGTCCTGGGGCGATCACCGCGGCGTCGTCCCCCGCGCCCTTGAGCGTCGAGGCGTTCTTCGGGGTGAATCCGCTGGTCAGCAGGTCGATGAGTCCGAATTGTCCGAGCGAAGCGATCTCGGTGCGCTTTTTCTGGTCCATGAATCTAAAATTTTTTACAAAATTAAGGAAATACTCTTGTTTCCCCAAAAAATAACGTAATTTTGCCCGGTCCAAATTACTAAAAGGGTTAGTTATGGTAAATATCGTCTTATTCGGTGCTCCGGGTTGCGGCAAAGGCACGCAGGCGCAGCGCCTGAAGGAACACTACGGAATCGATCACGTTTCCACGGGCGAGGTGATCCGTGACGAGATTCGCCGGGGTACGGAACTGGGACAGAGCATGGAAGCCTACATCAAGGCCGGGCAGCTGGCTCCCGATGAGATCGTAATCGGCATGATCGACCACTATGTCACCGGGCACATGAACGCCGCCGGCTGTATTTTCGACGGCTTTCCCCGCACCACGGTTCAGGCCGAGGAGTTCGACAAAATCCTTGCCGGACACGGCCTGAAGGTCGATGTGATGATCGACATCCACGTCCCCGAGGAGGAGCTGGTGCGCCGCATCCTGCTGCGCGGCAAGGATTCGGGACGCGCCGATGACGCTTCGGAAGAGGTGATTCGCGGGCGTCTGGATGTTTACCGTGAGCAGACGGCCGTCGTGGCGGACTACTACGCCGCACAGGGTAAATACGCCTCGGTCAACGGTACGGGGACGATGGAGGAGGTTTTCTCCCGCATCGCCGCGGTGATCGAAGGCCTGAAATAGCGGGGCAGGCCCGGAGGGGCCGGGAAGCGCTCCCGAAATGAAAATCGTCCCTGCCGGAGTTGTCTCCGGCAGGGACGATTTGTGTGAAATCCAAATCCGCCGGACGTCGCTTGTCGTCGCGCCGGGCGGGATACGGAAAAAGCCGCCCGTTTCCGGTGCGGCTTTTCTGTCTCGGTGCGGGAGCGCTCCTCCCTCGGACGAAGATTTAGAGTGCGTTCACGTGAAGCTGGATCGAACTCTTCAGGTTCGCAGCCTTGTTCTTGTGCACGATGTTGTGCTTTGCCAGTTTGTCGAGCATAGCGGTTACCTTCGGAAGCAGGGCCTCGGCGGCGCTCTTCTCGGTGGTCGTGCGCAGGGCCTTCACGGCGTTGCGGGCCGTCTTGTGGAACAGACGGTTGTGAGCACGCTTCGTCAGGGTCTGGCGAATTCTCTTCTTCGATGACTTATGGTTTGCCATAATCCGTTAATTTTTATTTTTTACTTTTTTTCAGTCGTTTGGCTTGAAACGGCCTTGGCCGCTTTCGGATAGACCCGGAGGTCCGCTCCTCGAAAAGTTTTTTCACCCGTAGGGGTCGTGTTCGGCGGTGCATTTTTCGATTCCGGTCTCCCGTCTTCCTTTTTCGCGCCCCTCTTCCGGCCCCTTCGTTCGTAGCCCATAGGAGAGTCGAACTCCTCTTTCAAGAATGAAAATCTTGCGTCCTAACCGATAGACGAATGGGCCTTTACCACTATCGCATGCCCCGAACGGGGTTGCTTTAGCGGTGCAAAGGTAAGCAAAAAAGTGACTTGTACAAAAAATATGCGAAAAAATTACGGATTTTTTGCCGGAAGTCCCTCGGACGGTCGTTTCTTGAGCTGTCAGCGCAGCCGTACGGTCCGCGTCTCGGGGTCGAAGCGGGCGTTTTCGCCCGAGAAGAGACGCTCGATCAGTCCGCTGCCGACCATTTCTCCCGCAGGGAGGTGGTGCAGCGAAGGGGTGTCGATCAGCGCCACCGAGTCGCAGAGCGAAAGCGCCACGTCGAGGTCGTGCGTCGAGAAGAGGATGCACTTGCCCTCGTCGCGGGTCAGCCGCCGGAGCAGCGTCGCCAGCTCGTAGCGGTTCGGGAGGTCGAGGAACGCCGTGGGTTCGTCGAGCAGGATGACCGGGGTGTCCTGGGCCAGCGCGCGGGCGATCATCACCCGCTGGCACTCGCCGTCGGACATACGGTCCATGGTCTTGCGGGCGAAGGCCGACATCCCTACCAGGCGGAGCGAACGTTCGACGACGGCGCGGTCGGCCTCCTGCATGCGCCCGATCCAGTTGGTGTAGGGGGCGCGTCCCAGCGCCACGACGTCCTCGCAGGCGAGGTTGGCGATACGGACCTTGTCGGTGGTGACGAACCCCACGGTCGTGGACAGCTCGTGGGGCGTGAGCGACGCCAGCGGGCGGCCGCAGAGCGCCACATCGCCGGAGACGGTCGTTCCGAGACCTGCAATGGCCCGCAGCAGGGTGCTTTTGCCCGTGCCGTTGCGGCCGATCAGCGCGGTCAGCGACCCTTGGGCGAAGGCGGCGGTGACATCTTCGAGCAGCGTGCGGCTGCCGTAGGAGAGCGTGATATGGTTGAGGGCGATACTCATGTCAGAAGATATTGCGGTTGCGGACGACGACGAAGATGACGACCGGAATGCCCATCAGGGCCGTGATGGTGTTGATCGGCAGGGCGAGGCTCTTGGCGACGAGGTCGCAGACCAGAAGCAGGGCCGCGCCCGCGAGCATCGACCCCGGCATCAGGATGCGGTGGTCGGCCGAGGCGAAAAGCATGCGTGCGAGGTGCGGCACGGCCAGCCCGATGAAACCCACCGGGCCGCAGAAGGCGGTGACGGTGCCCGCGAGCAGGACCGTGGAGAGGAAGATCAGCGTGCGCGTGCGCTGCACGTTGAGTCCCATCGTGCGGGCGTAGTTCTCGCCCAGCAGCAGCAGGTTGAGCGGCTTGATGACGGCGACGGCGAGCGCCAGTCCCGCGGTGACGACGGGAAGCAGCAGCGCGAGCTGGCTGCCCGTGACGTCGCCCAACGACCCCATGGTCCAGATGACGAACGATTTGAGCGCCGCCTCGCTCGACAGGTATTGGAGGATTTCGACCACCGAACTGATGCCCGAACCGAGCATCATGCCGAGGATGAGGATGACCATGATGTCCTTGATGCGGCGGCTGACCGCCATCACGATGGCCAGCACGAGCGCCGAGCCGAGCCACGCAGCCCCGGCCACGCCCAGCGACCGGACGAACGAGTGTCCCGCGACGCCCAGCAGGGGGGCGCCCAGCAGGAACAGCGCGACGCCGAGTCCTGCGCCCGAGCTGACGCCCAGCACGTAGGGACCGGCCAGCGGGTTGCGGAAAAGGGTCTGCATTTCGAGTCCGCCGGCAGCGAGGGCCGCGCCGGCGAACAGGGCCGTGACGGCTTTCAGGAGCCTGATCTTGAGGATGATGTCGCTGGTGGCAGGGTCGCAGGAGCCGCCTGTGAGCGCCGCCCAGACATCGCCCAACGGCACGGCGACCGATCCGACGGCGAGGTCGGCGATGAAAAGCGCTGCGGTGAGCAGCCCGAGCGCCGTGAAAAGGAACGTGGTTCTGCGTGCGGTCATTTAGCGGTACTGGAATTTGAGCGAGATTTCGTAACGGACGTCGGCGAAGCCGTAGCGCGAATCGCGCCTGACGTCGGCCCGTCCGTCGGCGTAGTGGCGGAACCGCGTGCCGGACCCCTGCGCCTGCGCGGCGGGCTGAAGGCAGAGGGACGAAAGGTGGAGAATGGCGGCATTTTTCATCTTATTCGAGGCGTTTGTAATAACAGGTCGGGACGCTGTCGCCCGAGAAGATCGTCCGCAGGTCGCGCAGCACGAGATCGGGGCGTACGACGCCCGATTCCCAGAAGTCGGAACCTCCGGCCGGGGTTTGGCGGCGGTTGTTGTTGTAGACGTTCCGGCTGCGCACGACCGGAATGCCGGAAAATTTCGGGTTCTGGGCCGTCAGTTCCGCCAGCGTGTTGCAGGGACCGACGTTGAGCCAGAAATCGGCGGCGTTGGCCAGCAGGTAGGCCTCCTCCATGTCGACGGCCACCGACGTGTCCGAATCGTTCTTCGTGTAGACGTACTCCCCGCCGGCATCCTCGATCAGGCGGATCATGTAGCTCTGCGATGAGGGCAGGAACCAGGTGTCGCGGTAGGGGGTGTTGAGCATCACCTTCGGTCGCGGTGCATCCGGGGCGGGGTGTGCTTTCAGGGCCTGGTAGTCCCGGGCGATCCGTTGCAGCGTGTCGGCCCCGGCCGCGCGCAGGTCGCAAAGCTCGGCCGCGAGGACCAGCCATTCGGCCTTGCCCAGCGGGGATTCCTCCATGTAGTCGCCGATATATATATAGGGGATGCCCAGTTCGCGGAGTTTGCCCGTGACGATGGTGTTTTCGCCCGTCACGCCGTAGAGCAGCATGAGGTCGGGGCGCATGGCGGCGAGCAGTTCGAAATTGAGGTTCGTGTCGTAGCCCACGTCGCGGACCTCGCCGCAGAGACGGTGTTCCCGGACATAGGGATTCGAGATGTAGTCGATGCCCGAGACGCCCGAAATACGCTTGGCCTGTCCGATGGCGTCGAACATCGCCACGTGGCTCGACGACATGCACACCACGTGGCGCACGGGGGCTTTTACGACCTGTCCGGCGAAGTCGGCGGGGGCTTTGGCGTCGTCGCGCAGGATCAGCAGGTGCTGTTCGACGTTCGTGCCGCCCTGCCACGGATTGCGGATCGAGACGAGCGTCGAGGCGTTATTCCCGTTCCCGCGGATGTCGAAGCCCGACGCGTAGGCCGGGGTGTAAATCTCGGTTGTGAAATCGCTCAAAACTGGCCCCGAAGAGCCTCCGCAGGCCGATGCGAGGGCCGCGGAAAAGGTTAGCAGAAGACGTGAAAATCGTTTCATTTCCGCAAAAATAGAAAAAAATCCTGCGGAAATGTGTTTGTTTTTGAAAAATATACTATATTTGCAGTCCCAAAGCGAAGGGTTTTGCTCTTTTGCCGAAGGAATCGGGGCGTAGCTCAGTCCGGTTAGAGTACACGTCTGGGGGGCGTGTGGTCGCTGGTTCGAATCCAGTCACCCCGACTAACCGAAAATCCTTGATATTCAATCGAATATCAAGGATTTTTCTTTTGCGGTATATAGCCGGAAAAATAGCGGTGGTACGCAAGTGGTACATAAGTGGTTGCTATCCGGAATTTTCTTCATTTTTTAATTGTTTGATGTTTATTCTATTGGAAACATATTACGCTTCGGGTTCCTTTTTGTCATGGTCTTACTGTTGACGGAGTTGTAATAAATTGGTAACTTATAGATTTTCATTAACATCAAAAAAATTAGTTTCAAGGTTTCCGGCTACAACTGAATATGGGTAATGCGTAGTATTAAGATTGTATCCAATAACGACTATTCCTCGAATATTTTTGTCTTGTTGTATTGATTCAATAATATGTGTGATGAGATTATTTCTTGTTTCTTTATCTATATCATGATAGGGGAAACCAACAATTGCATAAAATCGCTGTTCGGGACCGCAATAGTTAATCATCCAATTATGTCGCTGTTGGCATTGTCTATTCTGAATTTTCTTTATAAATGCGTTTACGGTGTTCTCGAATTTAATCTGGTCCTCTTTCGGTAAGTTTAAGAGAATATATGAGGCTGGAAGCCATCGTGTTGCATGTGCATCTAATTGACGGAGTATATCATTCCAATATTTAGTTTTTCTTAATGTTGGTTTCTTAATAGTTCGTCCGCGAGCTGTACCTACAAAATAGGGATCTAATGCTTTAGAACTGAGTGTTAAATCGAATAATGAAGATTTATCATATTCAGCTTTTCCTATATTGAATCCATTTTCTAGGTAAAAACCTAATAGGTCTAGTTCATCTCCATGAAAGTCAAAATGAATTTCTAGTTCACGACGTCTGGATAGATAGTGTACTTTTTCCGATCGCAATTCAAGGATCTCAAAGATTATTTCTAGGTCTGTTAGACTAATAGATGGCGCGAGTTCGCTTATTGTATGATTAGTTATTTTAGCATTAATAATCTTTTTTAAATTACAACCAAGTGACCCGAGGAATGATAAAGTAATGCCTAGTGGAATATAGTATCGAATTTGGGAACTATCAATCGTGTTAATACCCTTTTTCCCTGTTTTAAACTTATGGACTTTTTTATTGCATCTTAGATATTCTTGAAATCTTATGGCCTGTTCTGACGGTGCAATGATTAATTCTTTAATTGTTTTGAATAATCGGTCTGGAGCACCTCGTCTCGCGGGTAGTGTTATTGTTCCAGATTTGCACTCAACAATGAATGCAAAATCTTCAACTATAATTAATAAATCATTCTCATAGGTTTTTTTATTGTTGGGGCATTGCCATGTACTGCCGGCATATATTTGTGAGTTAGGGAAGGCTATTCGAAATAAATCCTCCACCTTTTCTTCAAGATATTTACCTTTGCGTATTTGGTATTCATTTTGTAAGACTTTGCTGGTGCCTATGAATTTTTCGAGTATATCAACCCCAATATGGATAAATAAATGTGGTATTACAGAGAAGTAATGGTCGTTATCTAGTTTTATAAAAGGTTTTGTGTGAATAGGATTATTTAAGAAAATATGATCCTTATTGAGGCCTGAAAGGTCTCCGAATTGATAACTTAAACTATCAACGATTTGTCGGATTTCATCCCTACTTATAGTTGGGGACATATAATTTGTAATATCGTCTATGCTCCAAGTATAGATGTCGCGAAGAAATAGATCTGAGTGCGCCATCAATAGGGCTTTTAACGTTTTTAAGTTCTGGTTGCATGATTTCCAAAATTTTGTTCTGGCCTCTTCTCCTATTTTTATTATATGAGGAAAACTATCTTCGTATTTATCAAAAACATCATTGTATTTTTTGGCTAATAGAAATTTTCTAACTTTTTGAATGTGAGCATTTAATTTTTCTTCGACTATAAATGGGAATTTGAATAATATATCAAGTAAATTGCAAGGATTAAAGTGTAGTTGTTGAATAAAATCAGATTCTACCAATTGGGCGAGATCATAAGCTACCCTTTTCATCTGATCAACATATGCCCAGTTTCTCACTGCGGTTGTGTGCCCCATAATCTCTGTCCGTAATCTGACCACATCGGCTTCTTCGATATTTTCGACTTTATCTAACAACCCAAAGAGCGTGTATTTTTGATTTTGGCAGAATTGATCTATTGTATTCTTGAATTTATCAATATTTTCATCCAACGATTTCGCAGAGAATGATCTATTTGAAGTTAGAGATAGACATTGTAAAATTTCGAGATAAAAATCAGGAAAATCAATATGTCCCTCTATAGCTTCTTTATCTATTCCTTCTGGTGTTGTTGAAAAATAATATGAGCAGAAAGAGCATAAATATAGAGTGTCATACTCTTGAAGAAATGACATCAATTCATTGTATGCGGACTCGTATTTTCCTGATGCCTCTTTAGCAATGTCACATAAAACTTGTTTTCTTGCATCAAAAGAGATATTCGCAGAAATAGGTTTTTTTATACAGGTAAACGGTCTATCTATGACTTCGTATGGTCTTGGAGGCTTGGTTATTTTTTTCTTTTTCTTTAAGTTGCGATTTCTACTTTTGGGCATATTCTTTTAAGATTCAAATCTTACATAAAGATAGTAAAAAATTATTGATTTCAAGTTGTTTGTTCTAATTTCTACAAGTCTATTATATGATTGGAATATAGTTGGTGAAATGATAATATCAGTCCGATGTCCCGATCAGCAACAGAATCGAAAAGTCGGTTTCCGCCAGTTTCGCATCCGTGCCGCAGCCCCAGACGATATTAACCTGCGGGACAAATTTGTGGATGACGGTTAAGAGGCTGCATAGGTCGTCGAAACTAATCTCCGATGCGGGATGATAGCTCACTTTTACAATTACGTCGAGGTCGGCTTCGATGTGCAGGGCATCCAATTCGGTGCGGAGTCGCTCCGCCAAGACGGGCATTGCGCCCTCGACTGTAATTAGGGCGCAAGATGCCGCGCTGTTCAAAATGCGGTCGAAATCGTTTTGGACGATTTGTACCATGTCGTCTTCCGATGGGCTGAATTGGGTGTCGAGGTAGCATCTGATTTCTTCTTTGTTTTTCATGCGATTTTGTTTTTGGGTGATACATTCCGGCTATGAATACGCAGGCCGATTCAGCCGCTATGTACTGGAGACCATCATTGCGGCTTGCTTATTTAAGCCCTATACATTGGCTTGAAATAGGCGGTTAATAAATTTTATCGAGTTCCCGGTTACATGGGCTGTAATCGCGCCGCAGTATCTTCTGTCGGGATTTAACAAAGCGACCTGCCGGGTTGCGGCAGGTCGGGACAACTAAGAACGGTCGGGATAAAGACTCGGAAAGGATTTGGATAACAACTTACAGCTATGGGCTTTATCCGCGACCGGAATTATGTACGAGGATGTAATAATTATTTGTCTTTCTCCAATTTACGGGTGCGATAGATAATAAGCAAGCCTAAACAGAAAATTCCAACGGCAATTTCTAATATGAGTGTAATGGCTGTTGATGTCCAATTATCCAGTCCTCCATGCTGATATCTGTAAATTCCAATAAGGGCGGGACTTGCAAGAGATGATAACAATAGGAGTGCTTCGAGGTATTCATTCAATGTTTTCGCCCATGTATGTTTCGTGCATAGATTTCTCCAATAGCAAAAACATATCACAAACAATTTGTAAATGATCAAATAAAAAGCAACTCCTCCGAGAATCAATGAAAAAATAAGCATGATAAAATAGTTTTTGGATGATTAATCGATTTATTCTTCCCAATTACCGACTTCATTATTAGCGTCTTCCATCGAGCCGAATTTAATGCCGGCATAACGGTTGAAATTTATCTCGTCATCAATTAGATTGATGATTTCCTGTCTATATTTGATCGTATCGAGGAAGAGTTTGTAAGGGGTGCGAACTTCTATACAAGGGCCGATACGATTAGAGGATGTCTTGATGAACCCGGTTTCCATGATAAACTCGTTATCGGAATTAGGAATGTAACGGAGTTGCTCGATATCGCATCTTAATTCGGTCGGATTTGCATGAAGAAACCTCTCCAATTCGTCGAAATCTTCGGCATAACGCAGATATTCGGCTCTGAACGCACGCTGGGCGGTGCGGACATCCTTAATGCGTTCGATGACCTGTGCTTTGCGTTCTTTTAATTCGTTTTCAAAACGGATAGGTGTTGATATTTGTGGACCTACTATTATTGCAGTAAATAGAAACAGAATTATCGGCAATAGAGAGATGATTAATCCTGCTATTGCTCTGCCCTTGGGATTAATGCGGAGGCCTATGATAGAAAATACCAATCCGAGTAGCCATATATTCAGTATTAAGACCATAGATAAATAGGAAAATACTGAATCTGTCATATGGCCTCCGGCATTTGCAACTATTTCGGCTACTGCACAATATAGGGTAAACAGTATGATATATCCAATAGCAAGGGCAAAACCTGCTATACCCATTCGATTGGGAGTTATATCTTTGGGGGCAGAAAAGTCGGTATTGGTCATAAGTCTCATGTTTTTAGTGTCGCAGTGCATCTTGTTGCTCGGTATAGCGTTGCAGTTCTTGAGTGTATTGTCGCTGCTGTCTGTTGCTCAAATACATGCAAAAGACAAGAATTAACAGCAATAGCATCGTCACTGTTGAAATTATTATTCCGGCAGTCGTCTGTTTTGTACGGCGATAGGAGGCTCCGATACATGATAAAAGGAGGCTGGTCGGTGATATGAGGCATAAGGGGATCGAAATAAGGGATAATATGAATCCTAATTTACCGATATTGACTGTTGGCTTTTCCGAGCATTGCTCTGTGGGTTGCGGTGTATTATCCATGTTGTGATTCATCGTTAAAGGTTCTTTATATCAGAAGAAAAATGGGGCTATGATGGCGGCAAGGGTTCCGACCAGTGCAACTAAAATAATCAGGTCGATTATCGAGATGATAAAGCCTGTAATCGCCAAGCCTCGCGGACTTTTGAAAATGCCGATGAAAGACAGTAGGAATCCCAGAAACCAAACCACCCAGCCTACTCCCGGGAGCCATGACAGAATCAGGGCGATAAGAGATAAAACGAATCCGGCGGTTCCTGTCCCGTTAGATTGACGAACGGGCTGCTGAATGATGATCGTCTGGTTATGATCTGTCGGCGATGTGGTTTTCGGATTTGTGGTCGGACCGATTGGATGCCCGCATTTTAGGCACGACGGGGCGTAACGGGATATTTCCGTCCCGCAGGCCGGGCAATGAATCAATAGTGGTTCTGGTTGTGAGGTTTCGACCGTCGGCAATTCATCCGGCGCCTGCGGAACTTGGAACGGAGCAGAGGGCGAAATAGTTTTTTTACGCAAGTATCGAAACGTGAAAACGAATAAAAGAATGATGATGATTGTAAATACAATGCCGCTCACTCCACCGAGGTATTCCTGCCATACAGGCGAGTAAAATTCTTCCATAGTTTTATTATTAGATAGTTAAAGGTAGTTGTTACATGGCTGTTTTTCTCCAAAGTGAAGTCGGGGTTTCTTCTCCGTTCATGTTGGTAGACGTAACTTCGCCAATCTTCTTAATGTGCAAAGCTCTGCTGTTGCGACCGAGATAGATGCCTATACGGTTTGCAATGATGACATTCCGATTCCGGATGTCGCCTTCGTCCTCATGTGCGATCAACATACGTTCGTAATAGTCTTTGAAATCTTGCGGAAAAGGATTGGTGACCCGGTGCGAGTCAAAGGAAGGTTCGGCGATGTTCTCGTAAATGTACTTGTGCATCGCATCGTTGCCTAATTCTTTGAGAATCGAGTAGGCTGTGATTTTTTCCATGGTGATAACTGTTTATTATCAATCTTGAGAAAAATTTTAATTGTTTTTCTGCGCTTTCTCTCTACGTCGTGCCTCTCGTTTGGCCTGACGTTCGGCCTTGCGACGTTCCTTTTCCGTCAAAACGGGCGTTTCGGAATCGGTCTCCGTGATGATGCTATTATCTTGTTGGGGCGGGGTAGTCGAAACAAGCGGCTCTTCCACCTCAATATCATCATCGAATGATGTCTCCGTTATGGGTTCGACCGAGGCTTCTTTCTGCGGCTTGGATGCGGTGGTTGAAGTCGGTGCGGAAACACTCGGATGCGAACTTTTCGGGACATAGGGAGGTGATTGGACTTTTACTTCGTCCGAGCGTTGCGGTTGTTCCGTCCGGCTCTCGACGGCTTTCGGTTTTTTGTCTTCTTTGCATGATTTGAATCCACCGCACAGCCCGATGACAAGAGCAATAATTATCGTCGCTACGATGCTACCGCAACCGAACTTAGATTCTTCCTCGACCTCTTCAATTATGAATTTTCTGCCCATATTGTTGTAGTTTTAAAGTTTTATCCAAGTGTGATTCTTTGTCGGATTGCGATTGACGCTTTCTCTCTGTTGGATATCGCCTTTTTGAAGTAGATTGGGTCGTCCGGAAAGATACCATCGGGCAACCCAAGTATGGATAGCTCGATAAGAGCCGCTTCTTCGCAGCGCGGTTGCATATTCATTGGGGAATAACAGCCTGAATGCCTTGATAAAATCGTTGGAGTCGAACTCGCGGCCGAGTTTTCCGAGGATTTCGTGGATGTGATCATCCAAGAATTCCTGTAAGGTGTCCTTGTAATAGGTCATAGCAACACGTTTTTATGTTGCCATCCGGCTCCTGTATGGCTGGGTTAGTAGCAAAAAGAAAGCGTGGAGCCATTTTCGTTTGTCTCAAAGAAGGTTGTGGAATGACCCAAGCGGAAACAAACGATGCAATACCCCACGCTCGAATAGATATGGGATATCAGCACGCAGAATGCGTCCTGCCATGATCTAAACAAGAATGAGTGCTGTTCGTTTGCCTTTCCGCTTTGAAAACTTCCACATTTTCTTTGAAAGGCGTGCGAAAACACTTTCAATATGTCCGCCGCAGTCCTTGCGGACATCGGCAATGACAAAGTTAGGAATTATTTTCGCTCGAACAACACTCGATGGGGTATTGCCGTATAAATTTCGGTGGAATCGTCTCCGGGACTCTCTACGTTCCGAGGCCATCATAAAAAAGCCGGAACCCCTCGATAAGGTTCCGGCTCCGCATGCGGGGCGGCGGGCTACTTGAATGTTACCCCGTGTTTTTTGCAAATCCATAGGAAGGTCTCGATCCCGATTTTGCGGCTTCGCAGACATTTAGCGAACTGCTCGTCGCATTCGGTCGGATAATACTTCTTGGAGTGCATACTGACCAGATGGAATAACCGCAGCCCCTCCTCCTTGCCATATTCGTGCGCCAAGGCGCATCCGATGCTGTACCAATCGTGGTAGGCGTCTGTGATATCCTTTTTCTCTTTGCGGATTTTGCCGATTAATTTATAGACCTTTTTATCGAGCAGCTCCTTTTCCCGGGCTGTCCGGACTTTGGTTCTGGCTGTTCTGTCTATGAGCACGCCCCGATAAGGCTTGGCGTGCGGATTGATGTATGGGTAGGCATCGTAACTGGCTCCCCGCAAGCGGCAGATGTCGCAGCACCCTTGGTCGGCGACGAGCCCTGTTTTCTCGTAGACCTCCCGAACCAGCGCGTCGAACTGCGCCAGGTGCTTGTTCGGGTAAGCGATGCGGAAAATCAGGCACAGACCATTTCCGCTGATCGACATGCCTGCATAGAACAGGCAGTCAAAGGTTTTGGCGAGGAGCTTCTTCTTCTCGAACCACTCCGGCCCGAATACGCCGTTGTCCTTGTGGTCTATATCGATGCATATGAAACCGCTGTGCTGAACCAGCCCGTCACGGCTCCGGGTCTTGAATATCCCGCTGGGTGTGATGCACGGCAGGTTGCGTTTAATCCGTTGGCGGACCTTCTCGTTGGAGGTCGTGCGAAAAGCGATGACTGATTCCTTGAATTTGGCAGTCTTACACCACTTCATCAGGTCGACACAGCCGAGGGGTTCTGTCGCGTAATAGTTCTCGAATACGGAGACCCTGATCGGAGGGAGTTCCGAGGGATTCGAACCGACTGTTTGTCTTTCTGTGTATCCATTATTATATTCGTTTTCTTTCATGTTAGAATTATCTTTTAAGGGCGACCTATTCATATTGTATATCGCTGAATATTTGTAAATTGCCATTTTCTTTGTCTTCAGTTTTTGTAAAAAAATCGTTGAGTTCTTCGTCGTTATTCTTTTTGGTTGCTTTCTCCTTGTACTTTGCTTGCCGTTTTCGTTCGTTGGCGTTCAGCTGGGGGCGGATCAGTTTGAAGGCTATCTTTTGCGCAGCATTGAGATCCGTTGGTTCCTCGCCGTAGAGGGCGTATCTCATAATCATATCATAGAGGTGTAATCTTGCCATGGGCTTCATCGAGGCCAGTGCTTCATAAAAGCTACGGTAGAAGATGAACCCTTCACGGGGCGGAACCTCCGGGTCGAATACGGGCTTGGTTGTTGTTTTTTGGTTTTTCATGGCTACTGTTTTTTTAATTGATTTATTCTCTGAATGTTTTCCTGTTCGATTGTCGGGTGCGATTCGCTCTGCAACCAGTCGAGAATCTCCTCACGGTTAAAGTAAAGCTTACGGCCTTTATGCTCCGGTTTGTGGAACGGTATCTTTCGTTCACTTGTGAGTTTATAGACCGTAGAGATACTGTACCCTGTAAGCCGGGCAAGGTCGGCAGCTGTCAGCACCTCTTTGTCCGGAGCGCGGCTCGGAGTTAGATGTCCCATAATTTTGTCGATTGATAAAATCTCTTTCAACTGTCCTACCGTCAGCATTGCGATCGGAGTGTCGTCGGTAATATTTTTCATATTCTTGTAAATAATTTGAAAGTTTACAATCTAATTTACCAGTCGGACTGTTTAATGACTTTTAATGGAAATAATCCGCTGTTTAACAGCGGATTATCTAATATTCTTTTTTTCTATATGGGTTCATGTTATGGAAAATCTTCATAAATGGCAGAAATATGTTGAATATTAGTAACATATCGACCTTGTTTTGGCTCTTGAATAATTTGTATAGGACATCGTATAGATGATAGATCGTAGCGTTTGAGGGTGCATGAGTTTCTCGGATTATTTGTGTTCGAGAAATTTTGTCCACATTAAAATAGACGTGGTGGTAGTAGAACATACAATAGCCTATATACATCCAAATTCGGAAATCGGCCTTGGATTTGTCGAAGATGCTATTTCTGAATATAGAGAAAGTCCTTCCGCATTTTTTACATAAGCGTAATTTTTCATTATTCTTTCTGAAAGGGCCGTTTTGGCAGCTGCCGCAATGCGGGCATCGTCGCTTTTTGGGCTTTGATTCAATATCAAAATCAACACAAGTCTTGGCGTACAGTTTTATAAGACTATTTTCGGTGGGGAACCGTTTGATGAACATTTTATAACTGACAGGCGATGATTGGAAAAAATACATATTCGGTTTATTTTAAATCGTATATTTGTGCTAATAGCGTAAAAAGGTGAGCAAAATTAAACCGCGACGACGGCTGTTAGAGAACTTTCGCCGCCTCGTTGATTACGCCGTTGTCGAAGCTGTCGAGGTATATGTTCGTGGTCTCCAGATCGGCATGGCCGAGCATCTGTGAAATCACCTCGCGCGGAATGTTGTTGCGCTGCAAGGTCATGGCCGCCGTATGGCGGGAGACGTAGCTTGTCAGGTGGAAATCGATTCCGAGCTCCTCGGCGAGCAGGCGCAGGTACTTTTGATACTTGCTGTAACGGGCCCGAATGTGCATGTAGAGCCGCTCGCTCGTATAGCCGGAACGGGTGACGATCGGTAGCAGGAAATCGTCCACGGTCGGCGAGGCCGCTTGCAGGCTTC
>UMHO01006136.1_pt1 | contig 26299 bp, 15 predicted proteins | sample 1965561 | NCBI WGS metagenome assembly UMHO01 (sample SAMEA4836102, study PRJEB28245) | human gut metagenome | biome: gut microbiome; material: fecal sample | place: Denmark | collected 2008 | reverse complement strand
GCGCATAAAAAAAAGTTGTGCCAGCATTTTGACACAACCTCTTCGTTATCCTGGCTATGCAATTTTGCACATCCACCTATTGAGCTTATGTTATATTTTTTATATATTCTATCATTACTTTTCCTTTTTATATTCCTCCAAATATACGAAATAAAAACAAAAAAGTCAATAGCAAGACGATGTTTTCCGTGACATTTCTCCATTTGTCACGCAATACCTTATCATAAAAAAGGTTTTTTTCACTCACTACGTGGTTATCTGAAAATAAACACGTAAATTTGCTAGCTCAAATTGAAATAACAGTATAAATCACTATAAATAAAAACTTTATCACTATGGAGTACAATTTCAGGGAGATTGAAAAGAAGTGGCAGCAAAGGTGGGTGGAAGAGAAAACCTACCAGGTTACGGAAGACGAATCGAAGCAGAAATTCTATGTATTGAATATGTTCCCTTACCCGTCGGGAGCCGGATTGCACGTAGGGCATCCGCTGGGATACATCGCTTCGGACATTTACGCCCGTTACAAACGACTGCGTGGCTTCAATGTACTCAATCCGATGGGATACGACGCTTACGGTTTGCCGGCAGAGCAGTACGCCATCCAGACCGGACAGCATCCCGCTATCACAACCGTCAACAACATCGACCGTTATCGCGAGCAACTCGATAAAATAGGCTTCTCTTTCGACTGGAGCCGTGAAATCCGTACCTGCGAACCCGAATATTATCACTGGACTCAATGGGCTTTCCTCAAAATGTTCAACAGCTACTACTGCAACGACGAACAGCAGGCACGCCCTATCCAAGAACTGATCGACGCATTCGCAATCTACGGAAACAAAGGACTCAACGCTGCCTGCAGCGAAGAACTCAGCTTTACCGCCGAAGAATGGAAAGCGAAAAGCGAAAAGGAACAGCAGGAAATCCTGATGAACTACCGCATCGCTTACCTGGGTGAAACAATGGTGAACTGGTGTCAGGCACTGGGAACCGTATTAGCAAACGACGAAGTAATAGACGGCGTCAGCGAACGCGGCGGCTTCCCTGTAGTTCAGAAAAAGATGCGCCAGTGGTGTCTGCGTGTATCCGCTTACGCACAACGCCTGCTCGACGGACTGGATACCATCGACTGGACCGAATCACTGAAAGAAACTCAGAAGAACTGGATCGGACGCTCCGAAGGTGCTGAAGTGCAGTTTAAAGTAAAAGACAGCGATCTCGAATTTACCATCTTTACCACCCGTGCAGATACCATGTTCGGCGTGACCTTCATGGTACTGGCTCCGGAAAGTGAACTGGTAGCCCAGTTGACTACTCCTGAACAGAAAGCAGAAGTAGACGCCTATCTGGACCGCACCAAGAAGCGTACGGAACGCGAACGTATCGCCGACCGCAGCGTTACCGGTGTATTCAGCGGTTCGTATGCCATCAATCCGTTTACAGGTGAAGCAGTGCCCATCTGGATCAGCGATTACGTATTGGCAGGATACGGAACAGGAGCCATCATGGCCGTACCCGCCCACGATAGCCGCGACTATGCTTTTGCCAAGCATTTCGGACTGGAAATCCGCCCGTTGGTAGAAGGTTGTGACGTAAGTGAAGAAAGTTTCGACGCCAAAGAAGGAATCGTCTGCAACTCTCCCCGCCCGGATGTAACTCCTTACTGCGATCTTTCCCTGAACGGACTGACCATCAAAGAAGCCATCGAAAAGACCAAGCAATATGTGAAAGAGCATAACTTGGGACGTGTAAAGGTGAACTACCGTCTGCGTGATGCCATTTTCTCACGTCAACGTTACTGGGGAGAACCATTCCCGGTTTACTACAAAAACGGAATGCCTTACGTAATCGAAGAAGACTGTCTGCCACTGGAACTTCCGGAAGTAGACAAATTCCTGCCGACCGAAACAGGCGAGCCCCCATTGGGACATGCCACTAAGTGGGCATGGGACACGGTAAACAAGTGCACAGTAGAAAATGAGAAGATCGACAACATCACCATCTTCCCGTTGGAACTGAACACCATGCCGGGATTTGCCGGTTCCTCCGCATACTATCTGCGCTACATGGACCCGCACAACCACCAAGCATTAGTGGACCCGAAAGTGGACGAATACTGGAAGAACGTAGACCTCTATGTTGGAGGAACGGAACACGCTACCGGACACTTGATCTACTCTCGTTTCTGGAATAAGTTCCTGCACGATGTAGGCGCATCCGTAGTAGAAGAACCGTTCCAAAAGTTAGTAAATCAAGGGATGATCCAAGGCCGCAGTAACTTTGTATATCGTATCAAAAATACTCACACCTTCGTTTCACTGAACCTGAAAGACCAATACGAAGTTACTCCGCTTCATGTGGATGTAAACATCGTATCCAATGATATTCTCGATCTGGAAGCATTCAAGGCATGGCGTCCCGAATATGCGGAAGCTGAGTTCATCCTCGAAGACGGAAAATACATCTGCGGATGGGCAGTTGAGAAGATGAGCAAATCAATGTTCAACGTGGTCAACCCGGATATGATTGTAGATAAATACGGCGCGGATACACTTCGTATGTATGAAATGTTCCTCGGTCCGGTGGAGCAATCCAAGCCTTGGGATACGAACGGTATCGACGGTGTACACCGCTTTATCCGTAAGTTCTGGTCGTTGTTCTACAGTCGTACGGACGAGTATCTGGTGAAAGACGAACCTGCAACGAAAGAAGAATTGAAGAGTCTTCACAAGCTGATCAAGAAGGTAACGGGAGATATCGAACAGTTCTCATACAATACCTCTGTCAGCGCATTCATGATTTGTGTCAACGAACTCTCCAATCTGAAATGCAGCAAGAAAGAGATACTGGAACAGCTCATTATCGTTCTCGCTCCTTTCGCTCCGCATGTATGCGAAGAGTTGTGGGATACACTGGGACACGAAACTTCCGTATGCGATGCCGCATGGCCCGCATTCAACGAAGAATATCTGAAAGAAGATACGATCAACTATACCATCTCCTTCAACGGAAAAGCACGCTTCAACATGGAGTTTGACGCTGATGCCGCTTCGGACACCATTCAGGCTGCCGTATTAGCCGACGAACGTTCGCAGAAATGGATCGAAGGCAAAACACCGAAGAAGATCATCGTCGTGCCGAAAAAGATTGTAAACGTAGTAGTATAATAGATTTTAGGCACGGATTACGCGGATTTCACGGTTTTGAGTTATTGAAAAGGCCGCGTTAATCCGTGTAATCCGTGCCTGAAAATAGTATAAGAGAATCTTAATACAAGTTCGCACTATACAGATTTAACCAATAATAAACCAAAATGCGCAAACCAGCAAAGGCGGAAATAATGAGAGAGGTGAAAGATTATATCTACATTACTCTCGGATTGATAAGTTATGCTTTGGGATGGGCGGCGTTCTTGCTACCCTACCAGATAACGACAGGAGGTACTACCGGTATCGGGGCTATCATTTATTACGCAACAGGATTTCCTATCCAGTGGTCGTACTTTATTATCAATGCAGTTCTGATGACATTCGCTATCAAGATATTAGGTCCGCGATTCAGCATAAAGACTACTTACGCTATTTTCATGCTGACCTTCTTGCTGTGGATATTCCAAGTGCTGGTAAATAACTACATACAGACACCTGATATGTCTGCTGACGGGAAACCTCTGCTGCTTGGCAGCGGACAGGACTTTATGGCCTGTATCATCGGTGCGGCTATGTGCGGTGTAGGCCTGGGCATTACTTTCAATTATAACGGAAGTACCGGAGGAACGGATATTATCGCCGCTATTGTCAATAAATACAAAGACGTATCGCTGGGAAGAATGATCATGATTTGTGATGTATTCATCATCAGCTCCTGTTACTTTGTATTCCATGACTGGCGCCGGGTAATCTTCGGTTTCGTCACCCTGTTCATCATCGGTGTCGTGCTCGACTGGATTATCAACAGTGCCCGCCAATCCGTCCAGTTCTTTATCTTCTCCAAGAAGTATGACGAAATAGCCGACCGTATCATCAAAGATACAGACCGCGGAGTAACGGTACTCAACGGCACCGGATGGTATAGCAAAAACGACGTAAAAGTACTGGTCGTACTGGCCAAAAGGCGTCAGTCGCTGGATATCTTCCGACTGGTAAAACGTATCGACCCGAACGCTTTCATCTCACAGAGTTCTGTCATTGGTGTATATGGCGAAGGATTCGATCAGTTGAAAGTGAAATAAACAGGTGAATGAATCCGGATAATTCCGCTAAAACAAGAATAAGACAATGAAACGCAAGCTTGTATTTGCTACTAACAATGCTCATAAACTCGAAGAAGTAGCCGCTATCCTCGGGAATCAGATAGAACTGCTCAGCCTGAATGATATCGACTGTCACACGGACATTCCCGAAACAGCCGAAACACTGGAAGGAAATGCCTTACTGAAATCCTCTTTTATCTACAAAAACTATCATCTGGATTGCTTTGCCGATGACACCGGACTGGAAGTGGAAGCACTGAACGGGGCACCCGGGGTATACTCTGCCCGTTATGCCGAAGGCGAGGGACACGATGCTCAGGCGAATATGCGCAAGCTGCTTCACGAACTGGAAGGAAAAGAGAACCGGAAAGCACAATTCCGTACTGCCATTTCGCTGATTTTAGATGGAAAGGAATATCTCTTTGAAGGAGTGATAAAAGGAGAAATCATCCAAGAAAAACGTGGGGATTCCGGCTTTGGTTATGATCCGATATTCAAACCCGAAGGCTACCAACAGACTTTTGCCGAGCTGGGAAACGAAATAAAGAATAAGATCAGTCACCGTGCACTGGCTGTACAGAAACTTTGTGAGTTTCTGCAACGCTGATTTCCCTGCATTATCCGGGAGGCTGCATAACTTGGCATGAAGTAACTTTCAACAAGTAACAGCATCCAAAGTATTTCTTTACCATATGATACAGAGTTTAATAAAAGATTTTTTGTAATCTTCGCAAGAATATTATTTCTTTGCAAAAAAAATAAAGCGTCATGAAGAAAATTGCATTATTTGCTCTCCTTACCTTATTATTGTGTACTTCGTGTGTAACGAAAAAGAAGTTCATGATGACAGAAGCCGCACGTATGGCAAGTATCGATAGCTTGCAGAGCCTGCTGACCGATTGCCGTAATACAGGCGACCAGATGTCGGCACAGATCAAGAAGCTCCTGCGTGATACGACACAGATGGGAAACAGTATCCGCCAGTATCAGAGCATGCTCAGCACTAACATGACCGAACAGGAAAAACTGAATGCCTTGTTGAGTCAGAAGAAAAACGAACTCAGCGAAAGAGAACGCACCATCAACGAGCTACAAGACATGATTAATGCCCAGAACGAGAAAGTGAAGCAACTGCTGAGCAGTGTGAAAGACGCCTTACTGGGCTTTAGCACTGAAGAGCTGACCGTTCGCGAGAAAGACGGCAAAGTGTATGTAGCGATGTCGGATAAACTGCTGTTCCAGTCAGGAAGCGCCCGTTTGGACAAACGCGGTGAAGAAGCGCTCGGCAAGTTGGCGGAAGTACTGAATAAGCAAACCGACATTGATGTATTTATTGAAGGCCACACCGACAATAAGCCGATCAACACGGTACAGTTCAAAGATAACTGGGATTTAAGTGTAATCCGTGCTACTTCTGTAGTACGTATCCTGATTAAGAATTACGGTGTAAATCCTTTGCAGATACAGCCCAGTGGCCGTGGCGAATATATGCCTGTTGACGACAATGAAACAGCAGAAGGAAGAAGCAAGAACCGCCGTACGGAAATCATTATGGCTCCGAAGTTGGATAAGCTGTTCCAGATGTTACAGACTTCCGAAGAGGCAAAATAAATATTATTTAGGCACGGATTACATGGATGAACACGGTTTTAAGAGATTGAGTATCTAAAAACCGTGTTCATCCGTGTAATCCGTACCTATTTTTTTATAATTCGGTTCGTCCCGTGCGGACGAATACCTTTTTTACCTGTTAATCCACCTTTATCGTATTCAGACAATTGGCTTTCGTAAAGAACCGGAATGACGTGCCTTTCAGCTTTACCGTCACCGTCTTATCCTTGCCTTCCTTCTCCATATACAACAACACGGTACTTCCATCAGGATTTTCGAATGCCAGTATCTCTTTGGCAGAACCTTCCACCGGACGATAGACAGCACCCGGCAACACAAAATGACTGATATGTTTCATCAGATAATACTCATAAGTAAATCTGAACATTCTTGATTCAGGGTTCACCACCACCAATGAGTTTTGCCTCCATCCCCAACGACTGATTCCTCCTTCTTCAAGGGAAACATTCCAATAATTGTATATCGAAATACCATTGTCCATATAGTGTTTAAGCAAATCCCATGAATGGAGCATGCCGTTCCAGTCGTTGTGTCCGTCACCACATTCCTGCTCAGTCTGCATCAGTTTCATCTTTGGATAATGCCTTCTCACTTCCTTCACCGCATCCTTTCCTGCCCACTGAAAACCGACTGCCTTGACGTACTTCTTCGCGTTAGAATCCTGCAATATGGTGTCTACCAACAGATAGTTTGCACGCTCCATGGTACCGAACATGACATCCACATTAAGCTTCTTCATCTCAGGTCCCAGATAATCGCCGACAAAGGAAGCTAATCCTTGTGCCGTCCAGCAGCAACTGGGAAAAATCTGTGCCGAGTTGAACTCATTCTGAGGCATTACACCAAAGATGTCAATCCCTGCCTTTCTGTAAGCCTTAATAAACTTCGAGAAATACAGCGCGTATGCTTTCAGATATTCGGGCTTCAGAATAAACATATCCATTCCTTCCCTTCCCGCACGGTCAGCCGGAAGTCCATTGTCAAACTTCGTATTCTTCAACGAAGGATCACACACGGCACTTGCATAATGTTTGTTATGCTTCATCCAGGAAGGAGGGCACCAGGGTGATGCCCAAACCTTTATATCAGCATTCTGAAGTTGTGCGCTCTTTATAAACGGTATCAGAGTCTCTGTATCGTTTTGTATCGAGAAATTCTTCATCTTAAAGTCACCGTCATTCTCATTGTACGAATACCAGTCACGGGAGAAATCGTTTGCTCCTATCGGCATCCGGCAAATAGTGAAATTGGCTCCATAATTCGGAAGAAAAAGCTCTTTCATTATTGACTCGCGGTCAGCGGAAGGCAACAATCCAAGTGACACCCAGCCCAGTTCATTAAAACATGCCCCGAATCCTTCGATTGTCTGCCCTTTGCCATTTGATACGCTTGCCTCCTCCTGAGTTTCGCCATTCATTGCCTTTGTCCGGTCTGTTACCTCTACCCAGCTGTCAATAGGCGAAGTCACAATTTGCCGGTACGTAACCTTCGGTTGTCCCCATGTACTCATTCCCCCCAGAGAGAGGGCAATGAGCACGAAGATATGTTTGTATTTTAACTCCATAAACAGCAACTATTTAACTACAATAGTATTCTTGAAATGAATCCTGTCCGACGAACTGCCGACCTGTATCTCAAACTCTCCCGGTTCTACCACTTTTCTCATATATGCATTGTAAAAAGCCAGTTCGGAAATAGGCAGTTCCAGTGAAACCATTGTTTTTTCTCCCGGTTTAAGGTTGATTTTCTTGAATGCCTTCAATTGCTGGATAGGAGTAGAAATAGAACTGACCATGTCGCGTACATATAGCTGAACGACTTCCTGACCTTCCCGTTTTCCGGTATTTTCCACTTCTACATTCACCATCAGTTTTCCTTTATCAGAGAAGATGGAATCACTCAATGTACAGGTGTTATATTTGAAATCGGTATAGCTCAGACCATATCCGAAGTTGTACAAGGCATACGGTTTCTCAAAGATATAGTGTCCCTTAGGATCATCCGGCGAACCACCCTGGTCAAACCATTGCTCACGGTCAGTGGGATAATAGTTATAATAACAAGGAGTATTACCTGTACTTCTGGGAAAGGATATATTTAAACGTCCCGAAGGATTTACTTTTCCCAGCAGAATCTCAGCCATTGAGTTACCTTGTTGCTCACCCGCGTAGAATTGCACCAATATAGCATCTGCATTTTCCTTTGCCCACGAAAGAACCAACGGTTTACCGGTAATCAGAACTACAATCATAGGTTTACCTGTTGCCTTCACAGCTTTCATCAGTTCCAGCTGCTTGCCCGGAAGCTCCAATGAAGATAAATCAAACCCTTCACCCGAAGTTACTTTATGATCCTTTGCATTACGCCCCAGCCAATAACTGCGCGTACCCACTGCCACAATTGCCAGATCACTCTTTTCCACCATCTTCACCGCATCGGCAATACCCTCTTCATTCTGGCTCCACCAGTCACAGCCGTCCACATGGTTGACCGTTACTTTCTTGCCGAATACATTTTTGATACCTTCATACAAAGATACACATTCGCGATCTTCCGGATTCACCCATGCATAATCTCCGGCAACTCCATGATCTCCGTTCGGTCCTACCACAGCGATCGATTTGTATTTGGACAAGTCCAACGGCAATATATTATTCTTGTTTTCTAACAATACGGCACTTTCATCCGCTACCTTCTTGGCCAGTTCCACATGTTGCTTGTTACGAACGACCTTGCTGACACTCTTCGGATCACCATAAGGATCGTCAAACAGGCCCAGTTTAAACTTAGCCGTCAAAATACGACGAACGGCACGGTCGATATACATCACATCCAGCTGACCTTTCTCCACCTGACCTTGCAAGGTTTCATACGCCGCGTCCCAAACGTCTATATCAATACCAGCCGTCAGAGCCATTTTAGCAGCAGCTTCGGTGCTGGGAGCTGCCATATGGAATGTTTTCAGACGGTCGACAGAACCCCAGTCAGAATATGCAAAACCTTTAAAGCCCAGTTCTCCACGCAGGATATCGGTCATAAAGTAGGAAGAACCCGTCACAGGGATTCCGTCATAAGCGCTATAGCAACTCATGACCGCAACCGGATCGGCTTCTTTGATGACACGAGCGAAAGGATACATATACAAATTACGCAATTCACGCTCACCACCGGCTACGAAAGCACTGTTCAGTCCGCCTGTAGGCGTACCGTGTGCAACGAAATGCTTGGGCATACATCCTACTCCATTCTTCTGGAAACCGCGAACGAAACCGATCCCCATTTCAGATATAAGGTAAGGATCTTCTCCGAAAGTCTCTTCCACACGTCCCCAGCGCAACTCGCGCGCAATGTCCAACACCGGAGACAAGACCTGACGAATCCCCATCACACGTGCTTCTGCCGCTTCGGCTTCCGTCATCTGGCAGATCAAGTCGGGATTCCATGTGCTCCCCTGTGCGATAGCTTGTGGGAATATAGTACATCCGTTCTGCAAAATACCATGAATACCTTCTGCCGAAGTCAGGATAGGAATACCCAGACGGGTCTCGTTTGCCATATATTCATGTATCTTCTGGTATAAATCGGCGGCTTGCTGAGCCGATATATTCATCTCGTGAGCAGTGCCGAAGCTTTCCCCATTATATGTACCTCCAATATTATTGATATCCCAAGTACAACGCTGCTGCAACTGCCCTACCTTCTCGCGCAAGGTCATCCGGCGCAATAAATCTTCAACACGATCTTCGATCGGAGCATTCTTATCTTTATAAATCGGTCGGTCATCGGCCCAAACTACCGAAACGCCCAGACACAAGGCTAAAACTGTCAATTTAATGATTCGCATGTTTATCTGAATTTATTTGAATACAAAAACGATTTCTTTTTATTCTTTGGTTACTTTCCCCAGCCGGACGGTTTCTTTCCCATCTTAAAGACCATCGTACCACCGTTCATTATATCCTGGTGAGTGATGAAGAAATCTTTGTGTTTCTTTCCATTCAAAGTTACCGACTGAATGTAGATATCTTCGGGAGACTTACGGATGGTCCGGATATGAAAATCCTTATTTCCTGCCAGTTTCAAAGTACACTCATCCAGAAGCGGAGAGCCGATGATATACCGACCGTCGGCAGGATTGACCGGATAGAATCCCATCGCACTGAATACGTACCATGCAGACATCTGACCGCAGTCATCATTTCCGGCATATCCCGAGGATGTATTGTTATACAACGTATTCAGAATATGGCTGACATACTTCTGAGTCTTCCACGGCTGACCTGCAAAGTTGTAGAGATAAGCTACGTGATGGCTGGGCTCATTGCCATGTGCATATTGTCCCACAAATCCCGAAGCGTTATGATTCATCTGTTCGCTCTTATAATTGGAAGTAAAGAACGTATCCAGCTTTTGCTCAAAGGCCTTCGTTCCGCCTGTCAGTTCCATCAAAGCCTGAATATTGTGCGGGACATACCAGAAATACTGCCATGCATTTCCTTCGGTGAACGGATGGCCGCCATTTCCACCGTACTGATAAGGATCGAAAGGTTCGATCCATTCTCCCTTGTCATTCTTGGACTGGAAGAACTTCGTTTTCGGATGGAAAAGGTTACGATAATACTCAGAACGTTTATGGAATCGCTCATAATCAGCATCCTTATTCAGTTTCTCAGCCAGTTGTGCGACACACCAGTCATCGAAAGCCTGTTCCAAAGTGATGGAAACCGATTGAGTCTGAATATTTTCAGGCATAAAGCCATACTTCTCCCACACTTCAAAAGGAGAGTTGGGATGTGAGGTTACCGAACTGTTATACACCGCTTCATAGGCTTTTTCCACATCAATCCCGGGAATGCCTTTTAGGATGGCATCAGTAATCACAGGGATGGAATGGTTGCCGATCATACAGTAATTATCCTGCCCCCATAATTGCCAGATAGGCAGGTAACCGTAGTATTCATACTGGCGTATCATGCTCTTCACGAAGTCAGTCACCCGTTCGGGTTCCAGCAGGGTATAGAGAGGATGGGAGGCACGGAAAGTATCCCACAGGGAGAATGTGGTATAATGAGTTTCATTGTCGCCCACTTTACGGGCTGTATAGTCAGCAGCCATGTATTCGCCATTCACGTCAGACATGATATTAGGCTGTATCATCGTGTGGTAAAGAGCCGTATAGAATATCTCTTTCTGGACTTCCGTACCTTTTATTTCAATCTTTCCCAGTTGCTTTTCCCAATCGGCATCCGCAGCAGCCATATAGCGGTCGAAGTCCCAGTGCGGAGCTTCCTGTTCCATGTTCTGACGGGCATTCTCCATAGAGACGGACGAAAGGGCTACCTTACACGTCAGCGGCTTTCCATTCAGCTTGCCGAAACGGAAGCAGCCATGAAGATTAGTGCCGTTGACCACTGCTGTGTTTTCATGGACACGTCCGCCATCTCTCAAGGTAGAAGTAAGGATAGGGCTTGAAAACTCCATATAGAAATAGATTTTACGCAGTTTCGCCCATCCGGTAATGATACGGTAACCTTCCACTGCATGATCATTCAGAATACGGATCTGAGCATTGATAATCCGGCGTCCCCAACTACCTTTATCTGCCGAATGATCCATATCCAGTATAACTTCCGCATCTTTACCGGCGGGGTATTGATAGCGGTGAATACCGTTTCTCTGAGTAGTGGTCAGTTCTACATTGATATTCTCATCCTTCAGCATTACCTGATAATAACCGGGGCTGGCTTTCTCCTCGTCATGGGTGAATGTGGAAGAGGTGCGTCCGCTACTGGTCGGCATCAATGTAACGTCGATCAGGTCCGAAGCTCCCGTACCACTCAGACGGGTATGGCTAAAGCCAAAAATGGTACTCCGGTTATAGTCATACCCGGAAGCATCGCCCCAGTTGGGCGCTTCACTGGTGTCCGGAGAAAGTTGTATCATACCAAACGGTGAGGTTGCCCCCGGATAATTATTACCCGAGAGTCCCCCATCGATGGCCCCAGTTCCAATAAATGGATTTACATATTTAGTGATTTCCCCTGCCTGCAATGTAGCGAGAGTCAATGAAAATGCACATACACTTAAAAGTAATTTCTTCATGGTTCGTGGTGTTTTTATAAGCTATGTTTCCTATATGCTTTTATTCTGCTGTTATTTCAATGAGACGGCTGTTCAGTTGCTGTGTCGTGAAAAGATCCAGTCCGACATTCATCAGATATTCTCCGGAGAAAACCTGATCGTTGCCTTTGAGTGAAGAATTGCTGCCCGGCATCATATTGATTTCTTTCACACGATACATTTTGTTGATATCCAATCCTTGCAGACGGACAGGCAATGTCTTTTCGGCATAGCGCGGATGGATGTCGAACGCAAATACAGCAGCCGTTTTCTTGTCTTTTCCTACAAACATGGAAGAGGTATGATTGCTTCCGTAAGGAGAAACGAGACGATACATATCGCCTTCCAGAATGACCGGTTTCAGGCGATTGTAGTTCTTCACAGCCTGATCGCAGTACAGATGTTCGTTCTGGTTCATATCCTCCAGTTTGATGTCGAAACCTAACTTGCACATCATGGCCACATCGGTACGGAACTTGATGCTGGTTCCACGATTCCAGGTAGTGACGTGGGCACACAGCGTCTTACTCGGGAATACCTGCGAGTACCCCCATTGTATAAACAGGCGCTCGATAGGATCGGTATTGTCGCTCGGCCAGAACTCTGTGAAATACTTCAATGCTTCATAATCGGAGCGTCCGCCGCCACCGGCACACAGCATCATCGGAAGATCGGGATATTTAGCCTTGATCCTGTCCAATACCTTGTAGAGTCCACGCACATAATCGATATACAGATGAGACTGCTTATCTTTCAGATACACCGAATAGATATTGGTTATCGGACTGTTGCAGTCCCACTTAAAGAAGGCGATGCCGGGATATTTAGTCATCAGGTTATCGACCACGCCAAATACATGATCCTGTACCTTCGGGTTACTGAGGTCGAGTACCATCTGGTTACGGAAGTAATATTCGTCACGGTTGGGCAGGTGAATCACCCAGTCCTTATGTTTCTCGTAAAGCTCGCTTTTCGGATTCACCATTTCCGGCTCTATCCATATACCGAACTTGATACCTTTCTTATGCGCCTCTTCCACGAGACGTCCTACTCCGTTCGGCAGTTTACCGGCAGTTTCTTCCCAGTCGCCCAGACCCTGATGGTCACTGCTACGGGGATACTTGTTGGCAAACCAGCCATCATCCAGCAAGAACATGTCTACCCCCAGTTTGGTAGCCTCATCCATCAGACCGATCAGTTTGTTTTCATCAAAATCGAAATAGGTAGATTCCCAGTTATTAAGTAAAGTCATACGTGTTTCGTTCCCTTTCTTCACCTGGTGATTGCGCGCCCAGTCATGGAAGCTACGGCTTGCCTCTCCTTTTCCCTGCGTGCTGTACGTGAAATAAAAGTCCGGAGTGCGGAACACTTCCTTTGCGGGCAGACTGTATTCCGAGTCATACGGATTGATTCCGCTGATTATACGCAGTTCGTTCTTGTTGTCTACTTCGAAAGTAAAACGGAAGTTGCCAGTCCATCCGATGGTTCCTACCAATACTTCTCCGGCATTTTCCTGCGAAGGATTGTCAAGAGCCAGTTGGAAGAAAGGGGAAACAAACATATTGGCGCGTGCACCCAACTTGGTATCGATTACTTTCTTACCGAAGGCAAGCTCTCTTTCAGTCACATTGGCCTCGTGTGCCCAGTCACCGGAAAACTCGGTCAGGAAATACTTGCTACTGTTCAGGTGAAGCATCGAAGAAGCATACTTACTAAGTATGACAGGCTTCTTCTCTTCGTGGCTGATTTCAGTGAATGTACGGATAATATTCTCTTTGTCATAAGCTACATAATGCAGCTTTACGGTAACAGGATATTTATCATCTTTAAGGGTAATCACCGTCTCGTTGATTCCGTTGCCGGTGTTATTGCTCGAATGATCTACGTATTTCAACAGCAGTGAAGAGTTGTAGTCGTTATGGCGTATGTGAATAGCCGGTTCAAAGTAATCTTCCATACCATGAGTCAGATATGCCTCGGTTCCTTGTGGCAGATACTGGATATCAGAGTCGTGGTGAAGCTTTTTGCCTAAGTATTTCTGATACAGACGTCCGTTATCAGCTACCTGATAGATAAGGCTGGTCCGTTCAGTTTCTATTTTGATAAGCGGCTTGTCAGAAGCCTGCAAAAGAGAAAAAGAACTCAAAAGAAAAAAAAGTAAGAATGCTTTTAATTTCATTGTGTACATTATTATGGTTTATATTTATTCTCTGGTACGGAACGGAGGGACGGGAAGCCCGCTCTTGCCATATAGGTTGCAGACCGGATTATCTGCCCACGCGTAGCAGGCTGCCGTCGGTATTTCTATCCGGTCGGACTGCAGAATGACTTCTTTTCCGCGAATGGTAGCCTGTGCCGGAACAAATTTTCCGTCCGGACCTGCCAGTATAAAGCCTTTCGGCTCACCTTCCCTAGCTACAATTTCCTGATCGAAGCTAAGAATCAGCGTACGTCCCGAAATACGGTATCCCTGATAAGCGGGAACTTCGTACGTACCTTTGTTGTAAGTCTTTGCCAATGCCGCTTGTGCCAGTCGTCTTCCTACCTCCTGCTTGTTCTTCGGGTGGATATCATAATCTTCACCAAGATCGATAGCGCATGCCATACCTGTATTGGGCAAATGCAGCGCATGTGCCTGCGCATCACGGAGAGCTGCCCATTTAGAGTCCGGCTGCACTTCTTCCGGTTTCAGATAATTGGCCAACTGCACAAAGTAGAACGGAAAATCCTGCTTCCATGCTCTTCTCCAGTCTGTAATCATTGACTGGAACAGTACTCTGTATTGTTCATCAAATCCTACGTTATTCTCTCCCTGATACCAGATAGCTCCTTTGATAGGAAAGACTGTAAAAGGGTGTATCATTGCATTGTAAAGTACAGTTGGGTAGCAGGATGTCGGCCATCCGGTTCCTTCGGGAGACAAAGGTCTGGAAGGTGCACCAGTCATCGACACACCGATATGATAGTTCCAGTTGCCTGCCAGGGAAATCTTTTTGCCGTTCGCTTCCATGTACATCTGCCGGGGTTCTCCGTGTATACCGCCTTCGCCGCCATAATCGATGACACGTATGGTGATCACTCCTTTGCCTGCCTTTGCCAATGCTGCGGGAATCTGATAAGCACGCACCGTATTACATCCCGATGTTCTTCCGATTTCCTTACCGTTAAAGTAAGTAATATCATCATCGTCGATCATGGCCAGATGGAAGGTAATCTCCTTACCGTTCCAGTCAGCAGGTATTTCCACTTCTTTCTGGAACCAGACGGTACCGTCAACATTCAGTCCGCGAGTTTCCCAATAGGCGGGCAGTTCCATCGGTTTCCATTCATTCCCAGTCTGAAGGGCTGATATCCATTGTGGAGTTCCGTCTTTTAATCCGGGGTCCTTAGCATCAAACTGCTGAAGCCATTCGTCCATTTCCCGGTGATAAAGTTCGACAAGCTTCTCTCTCCGGAAACCTGCGCTTTCCATTTCGGCCATCTTTTTCTGGAATCCCATGACCTGCTTCAATGTCTGATGACTTGTCCACGATTCGGCAGGTGTCCCACCCCACGTACAGTCAATCACCCCGACAGGTATATTCAGCTCTTTCCACAATTTACGGGCATAGAAATAAGCAACAGAAGAAAATTCCGGCACAGTAGCGGAACTACATTCCTGCCAGCCGTTCATATTCATTTCTACGTTTTCCTGCGGAGAGAAAGCTACGGTTTTCTTCACTTGCAACAGGCGGATAGAGGGATAGTCAGCATCTGCCACTTCCTGCTCGTAGTTCATTACTTTTCCCCATCCGGCAACAGGCATTTCCATATTCGACTGTCCGGAACAGATCCATACTTCGCCCGACAGGACGTTGTTCAACACCAGTTTCTCCCCATCCGAGACAGTTATCTGATAAGGTCCTCCGGCAGACGGAGTCGGGACTTCTATCGTAAAATGACCGTCGGCTGCCGCTTGGGTCGTATATTTTTCATTATTCCAGCTCACCTTTACGGTCACCTGTTTACCGGCCTTCGCTTTTCCCGGTAAAGTCAGCCGGCTGTTTTGCTGAATGACCATATTATCGGTAAAAAATGAGGGTAGTGTAACCTTAGCCTGCGCAAAGGCCGCCACACATAACGATAAGAGTGTTAATTGGTATTTTTTCATTTTTCGGTTAGGTAACTATATACAATCTTACAGCTTAACTCTTGTTAAAATATAAAATATTTTTATTGTAATATAAGTTTTTATATAGATATATAATTAAAAAATAAAGTCGGAAGATTTAGGAGCAAAAACAATTATAAATATATTCTTTTGAATATGACTACCCATGCTAAACCTTGAGCAGTTCGTTCTGGGTATTCTTTATATATTACTTCTATATATTTTCTTTCCATAAGACAACACCTCCTTTCTTAGAATTTTGTGTGGAGAAAGTGGTTATGTTATGAAAGATATCTTCCGACTTTATAAAATAAAATTGGAGTGTAAGGGTCAAAAGACAACTAAACTTTTTTATAATACGCAGCTACTTCCCATTGACCGAGAGAGTTGCGTTCGAAACGAGAAAATAAAAAGACGTATCCTTCCATATTTATATCGTTTTTAAGCATTTAAAGTGCTTTGAAATTTTGGTTAGTTCTTTGAAACACCACTCCAATTTTTTTGCAAACATACGAAATTCATAAAAGCAATCAATCATTTTAGTAAAGATAAGTAACCCCTATTAACTCCTCTTTGATAGCTTTGACAATTAATCACATTTCCCTTACATACCTTTGCATTATTAAGATTTAAATATCTAATAATCAATTAATTATAATATTTAAATCTATTGATTTATAAATAAAATATTAATAATAAAAATGCAAAGGAGGAAAAATGATTGATGTATCTAAATTTAACTCTCTAATTGAATTACTTGAAGCTTTTCCAGATGAAGAATCTTGTATTATTTATTTGGAAAAACTGCGTTGGAAAAATGGTAAAGTTAAGTCACCTTTTGATGCAAAGTCAAAAATTTACTATTTACCTAACCATAGGTATATGTGTAAAAATACTCAGAAGATATTCAATGTAAAAGTGGGAACAATATTTCATAGTACTAAACTGTCTTTGAGAAAGTGGTTTATGGCAATATGGTTAATATTATCTCATAAAAAAGGTATCTCTTCATTGCAATTATCTAGGGATTTAAAAATTACTCAAAAAACAGCATGGTATATATTACAAAAGGTAAGGACCTGTTTGATTTGTCGGAATAGAGGTAAACTTAGAGGAGAAGTTGAATGTGATGAGACTTTTGTTGGTGGTAAAAACAAGAATAGACATTGGGATAAAAAAGTTAAAAATGCACAGGGTAGAAGTTTTAAAGATAAAACTCCTGTTTTTGGAATGTTGCAAAGAAAAGGCGATGCTATTACTAGAGTAGTAGAAAATACATCACAGAAAGAATTAACTCCCAAAATATTGGAATTTGTAGATAGAAATTATACTGTATTATATACCGATGAATGGCAAGGATATAATGCAGCAGCAAAGTTGTTCTATCATTACTCTGTAGATCATGGTAAAGGTAAATATGTTGATGGTAGAGTTTATACAAATACTCTTGAAGGGTTTTGGTCTATACTTAAAAGAGGTATTATAGGTATCTATCACCATATAAGCAAAAAGCATCTACAATTATATGCTAATGAGTTTACCTTTAGATACAATACAAGAAAAATAAGAGATTCGAGTAAATTCAAATTACTATTGCGTAACTCCTATTATAAGATAACTTATTTGGATATTATAGCTGCATAAATTTTATGCAAATCGTTTTTTATTAATTTAACATCTTTGTATTGTTTATAATTATTATATTTGAACCCTATTATGTATAATTTTAATTTTATGTATGTTATGAAGAAACTATTATTGATATTATTCACTATTTCATTATGCTTTAATGCATTTAGTCAAGATTCAACTTATACTTATGAAAAATATGGTATTATTAATCAATATACCAATAATATGGTATTAGAAGTTGATGATATTTTAAGATTTTCCAAACATAAATTGAAAAATGAAAATTGTTTTATTATCAATATCAATGATTTATCTTCTTCTAGTAAAAAATCTACTGGATTTATTTTAACTATAGCTTTAAAAGGTTATGATGAATTGAATGAACAGTATGTTTATATTGGTGATGCTATTGAAGCTATAAGTGAGTTAGTTTATATAGGAAAATGCTTAGTTAAATCTAAGAATAAATTGGATATATATCTTAATAATCAAGGTTATAATTATGAAGCAACTTATAATAACGACCTATCCTTTAGTGTGAATTTTTATAATATGAAAACAGACGAAAAAGGATATATACCACAAATACCAAATAAATTTATAAGAATATATCCAATAAAAAATAAAACCGAGCAAGAAAAAAAGGAAAAGGCTCTAAAAGAAAAGCAAAAACAGGAATATGAAAAAAGAGAAATTGAAGAAATTAAATCAATCCTAGATGAAGTAGATATTGAGAAAAAATTTTCAAATATAAAAAATGATATGATAAAATCTTATCTACAAAAAACAAAGGATATAATATTAAACACTCCAATAGAACAATTAATTGAAGAGAATAAAGATAATAAAGTGAAGAAGAAAAATGCTTATTTAAATTATAATTTTGAATTACACATAGATAGTAATAAGAATGTAAACATATTTGAAGATAAATGCCGTTATGAATTTTCCTACTATGATTACAATAGAAATAAACCATTTGGTGATTATAAAGAGAAAAAGTTAAGCACTTTTGAACTTTCACTTAAAGATAAATGTAGGAATAAGTATTATCTAAATAATTTTAATTGTTGCAAGATTGGCAATGATATATTTATAGAAGATTGTGGTTTTTCTCATAAATTCATATTTGAAACAGATATAATTGGAGTAAAGGTAAAAAATGATGATTTAAATTATTATGCACATGAAAACTTACCAAAATTAGATGCAATACATGATTGGTGTTCTAAGAATATTACACAAAATGGATTCTATTTTATTCATTATATTCTTATAGACGAAGAATTAATAATCTGTAAAATTTTAGATTTAGACAAAAACCAAAAGAAAGATTTGAAGCAATATTTAAAAAAGGGATTGTTAAATAGATTGAGCGATTAACATCCATTTACATCTCTTTATTAGACTTTGCATAAAGGATTTTTACCTTTGTAGAAAAGGAAAAATAGTGTAACGTCTAATAAAGAGATTAATTATGAAAAAGGAAAAAAGAAAATTATTTAATGAATTATGGAGAGAATCTTATATTATTAATAAAAAAGGAAGAAGGATTTTTTCTTTTCCAGATTTAAGAAAAAAGTTAGAAGTTAATAACTTTACAAAAGAAGATTTTAACCAATTATCTCAATATTTAAAACCTGCTTTATTAGAGGTCATGTCTGTTGAAAGATTAGCTAAATTGATATGGAATCCAGAACAGAGTGATTTGGATGTTGAAGGATATTTATTATCAGATTATGATGGTTCTACCTCTTCATCATCTAACGAATCGTTATCATCATCAGAATCTGATATGCAACCACCGTTATCAATTTGAGAATCTAATAATTTAATGAGGTCTTGTAATTTTTTATCGTCTATATCATTTTTCATATTCATTTCTATTTTTTGCAAATATACAAACATATATGCAATTACAAAATTTTCTGGTATAAAAAGTGAAGAAAATGTTTATATTGATTACAAATTATATATCTAATTATTTGATAAAATATTATTATATTTATTTTGCAAATTTACAACCTTTAAGGGGTTTTAAGCTGTAAGATTGTATATAGTTACCTTCGGTTATTTAAATTCAAATAATTGCACATCTTTAGAGGGTACAGTTACTTCGAGCTGTCCTTCGGCAGAAGTCTCGTTGCCGCTCCATAATTCTTTCACCTGATAGCTGCGTGCTTTATCCAGCCCTATTCTTTCCAATGAGAGCGTAGTAGTCTGTTCCTGATCCGAATAGTTGAATACCGCACAATGGAAACGACCGTCAGGAGTCTGTCTTACAAAGATATGTTCCGACTTTTCCCCGTTTCCTTCTACCGGACGGAACACTTCTCCTGTTGCCACAGCATTTACCTCCGGATTCGTCAGGTATTTCTGTGACTTCTCTTTACCGTCTTTTCCCCCGCCTGCACTGAAATCATCTCCTGTAATGTAAATGCCGGTAATGACACCCGAAGTAATACGGGCACGGTTTTCCCCGTCAGTGGCATCTCTCAGCACGATATGATCGGCATCATTATATTGGTAGATATACTTCTGCCACCAGCCGTATGAAAGAGCATTCAATGTATATTCGGTATCCTTGATCTGATTCCAGGCATCACAGGCTATTCTGCGTGATTGCGCATACTGGGCAGGGAAGACAGGAGAAATGGACAGGTTGATATACATATCGCCAAAGTACTGGTTGAGCAACTTCATGCCATAATTATATCCTTGTATACCTGTCTTGATTTCGGGATTATACCATCTGTCGGCTTCCATTGCACCGTGTGTCATAAAGTCCATCTTTACATACTCAAATCCGGCACGGTGGAATAAACCGGAAGTCTTTTTCATCATAGCCTCCACTGCCGGATGCGTAGGGTCGACCGCATAAGCGCCATCCAGCTCCTGCGGCTTTCCGTTGGCATAGAGATAGATATCTTTGTACTTATATTCCGGTGCGGCATCCACCGTCCGTTCCGGGTCGCGTGCCCAGTCGGTGAACGGAGTCCAGTAGATACCACCGATCTGCCCGTTCGACTTACACTTTTCGATAAAGGATTTCAGCTGTTCTTCATTCATACAGTCCCAACCGGAATCCAGACCGATATAAACAGTCTGGTCGGGGTTTACGAAATGATTATTTTGCAGATTCTCCTTGAAGTAGTCGGAGACTTCCATCGCTTTCTCATACGTCAGGTTGAATTGTAATGCCCCCCAGCTGTTCCAACCAAATGGAACAGCTTTCTCCCATGCTTTGGGAGGGGCAATTACAGCGTTGGCTTTCGCATACGCTTCCAGTCCATCGCACCAATTTTCAAAGAAACCCAAAAAAACTTTAGGGGATTTAATCTTTTTACCTACTAATGCACCGTGAACTTTCACATCACGGGTCTGCTCATCTGCTATGCCCCCATAACATACCAGCGAACCTATATTATCATTCATTCCCTTGCCTATCGAAACAGCTGTTTTCCAGTTGTCATGTTCTACGGAACCGATTACCAGGCCGTTCCGGCTTTCATTATTGAATATGGCTGTTACTTCATAACTAACCAACGTATCGAAACCAAGCGGATGAGACTGATATCTGATCCATTTGTCATTGTCGAACGGAACAAAAAGGGCACGGTTGTCACCTGCCTGCAAGAATCCGGAAATGGAATCGACATTGACCGGAGCCATTTTGGCGGAACTGATTTCCTCTTTCGCTTCTACCGTGAAGTCGGTCAGTATATATTCTTTATCCGGATAAAGATAGAAATACTGGGTCAGTTCAGGAAGTTCCTTATCCGTGTATTCTACCTTATATATATGTCCCTTCCCGAAAGAATCGGATACTTTGCCCGTACTGATTTTATGGCGGGCATAATCACTCGTCTTTATTTCCTTCCCTTCCCATTGATAGGAAGCATACATTCCGTTACAAATATTTTTTGACTTATAGGTGAGTGATATACCACCTTCCTGATCGTCATAAGTTATATTCCATACATCGGTAGAGAACGTTCCGCCTCCACTTGCACAGTTAGAAAAGAAAAGAAACAGAAGAAGCATCAGGGATACTCCGGACATTTTTTGTAGTAGCAGCTTTTGGTTTTTCATATGGTATAATATTCTAGTGTAAAAAATAAAGCATACCCGAATAAGAAACTTTTTTTCTCTTATTAAGGTATGCCACAAAGGTAAGGATTGGCAACTCCTTTACTATGTACAAACGATTCAAAAAATGATAAAAATACGGCAAATAAGCTCCAATACGGTCTAAGAGAGATATTTTATCTATTTTGTTCCCGCTCCTGCATCGACATTCTTTATCTCCTGCGTGATAACGATCTGCTTGCCGGATTGGTATTGTTTCTCAAAATCTTTGGGGGTCATGCCGAATTGTTTCAAGAACAACTTGCTGAAATAAGACGGTGAATTGATACCGACCATGTAGCAGATATCTCCGATACGGTATTTCCCTTCCTGAATAAATTCGGCTGCCTTTTTTAGCTTGATCAACCGGATAAAATCAAGCGGAGACAAGTTGAACAGCGTCTTGATTTTCCTTAACAAACTGGAACGGCTCATACAGAGTATGTCTGCCATACGTTCTACACCGAAGTTGTCATCGGTTATATTATCTTCAATCACTTTGATCACCTTATTCATAAATTCTTCATCCGCCTTATTCATCTGCATATTGTTGACGGAGAAGAACGGGCGTTTTGCGAAAGCTTCTCTCTCCCTGCGCCTGTTGTCGAGCAAAGACAGGACTTGTTCTTTCAGATAATTGAAAGAAAAAGGTTTCTCCACATAGGCTTCCGCACCATATTTCAGACCGTTGATCTTGCTGTCGATATCATTTTTAGCTGTCAGGAAGATGATAGGGATATGAGAAAGTTCCATGTCCGATTTTACTTCCTTGCAAAGTTGGTAGCCATCCATTACAGGCATCATGATATCACTGATGATCAAGTCTATATGGCTGCTCCGCAATATTTCCAGCGCTTCTACCCCGTTCATCGCTGTCTCTACGGTAAAGTTTTCCTGCAAGCGTTCGTGAATAAAGGTCAGCATGCTTTCATTGTCTTCCACCAGCAGGAGAGTATATCCATATATATCTGTCGTGACGGGGGTATGTTCGTCCAGTTCGACAATGTCCTTCTGTATGGTTTTATGGTTTTCCAGTTTCATGCCTTCCATATTCAAAGGAATGGTCAGTACAAAAACATTATTCTCCTGATTGGTATCCAGATAGATGGTACCTTTGTGCAATGACGCCAACGAACGTGCCAGAGACAATCCGATCCCCACCCCGTTGCGAGGCTTTTCTTTTCTGTCCACCTGGTAGAAGGGTTCGAATATATACTGGCTGACTTCTGCCGGAATCTTGTTTCCGTCACTGGTGACACGAATCGTAAAGCTGCCCTCTCCCTTTTCCAGTTCCACAAGTACATTCCGGCTGGCATATTTCAACGCATTATTGAGCAGGTTGCTCAGTATCTTGGTTATCGCTTCTTTATCCACAGCTGCCCATACCTGCTCGTCTGTCGATTTCAACTGCAATTCTTTGCGGTTCAAACTGAACGTCACTTCAAAGCGTTCCACGATTCCGGCAAGAAGTTCGGTAATGTCCACACTCTCAAATTTCATGGTCAGCTTGTTGGCGCCAATCTTCTGGAAGTCCAGCAGTTGCCCGGTAAGTTCCAGCAGGCGTTTGGTGTTCTGAACCATCACACTGATATATTTCTTCATCTTGGGTTCCTGTATTTCCATTTCCCCAATGGCTTCAAGGGGACCGTTGATCAGGGTCAAAGGAGTACGTACTTCATGCGCTATCTCTGTGAAGAAGTCTACTTTGGATTCGTACAGTTCTTTCTCCTTTTCAATCTCGAACAGCTTTTGCCGCTCTTCCAGTTGTTTCTCCTTGCGGCGTTTGTACCATAAGATGACACCTACCACAATGAGGATAATACATACGGTATATACAATGTACGCAATGACAGACTGCCACCACGGAGGAAGAATGATAATAGACAGAGAGCGTGTGGACGACTCGGACTTATTGCCGTGAGTAGCCTGCACCCGGAAGGTATATTTTCCCGGCGGAAGTTTGGCATACGAGATATTCTGATTGCTGGCTGCCCGTACCCAATCCCTGTCAAGTGGTTCCATACGATAATAGTATTGGTTGGACTCGGCAGTAGAGTAACTGAGCAAAGCCACGTCAAAACTGATATTGGACTGGTCGTAAGGCAATACAATTTCATCCGTATGTACGATGCATTGTTTTAAGGGTGAGGCGGGAGTATGAACCGTTACCTCCTTATTATATATACTAAACTTGGAAATGTAGACAGGAGGGAGCGGCTTCTCTTCTTCCTGAACCGTAGGGTCAAAAGCGATCAATCCGTCCACCCCGCCAAAATAGAATCGTCCATCCTGAGCTTTCAACGCCGACTGATAATTGAACTGGTTGCCCAACAGCCCGTCTTTGTTGGTAAAAACACGTATATCTTTACTCTCGGGATTAAACTTGACCAATCCTTTATTGGTGCCAAACCACAGATTTCCGGCATCGTCCTCCAAGATGTTATAAGCGACATCGTCCGGTAGTCCGTCTTCGATACTGAAAGTCGTAAAGTCATCCTGTGCTTCATTATACCTGCATATACCGCCACGGTCGGTAGAGAACCATATATTCCCCTTGCTGTCCTGCATGATGGAGCTGACGGAGTTCGAACTTAGAGAGTTGTCCACTCCTTCTTTATAAGAATAATTCTTATAAGAATTGGTTTTAGGATCACATTTCCATACACCATTTCCCATAGTAGCAAGCCAAATTATGCCATCTTTGGACTCCATTATATCAAAAACCCAGTTATATCCTACTTCTTCCACACGACGAAACTTCCTTTCCTTAGGTTGTGACACATATAATCCCCATCCAGGTCCTATCCAGGTACGACCTTTACTATCTTTTAAAAAACTATATACACTTCCTTCTTCAATATTCAATTCCTTATCACTGATATATTTAAGATGTTCACCAGGTATACTGATATCATTCATTCCTTGTTTAAATAATCCAACATATATATGATTTTCATAATGTTTTACTGATAGTGTAATGAGACGACCTGGAACATTATCATGTATCTGATGTACTTTACCTGTTCGAGGGTCCAATACATTAACACCATTATCTTCAGTACCTATCCAAATACACCCATTATTATCCTCTGCTAATCCACGGATACGTTTGGTATTCAAAGAATGTGAATCGCTCCCCGGTACGTATTTATCAAAAGTCAAGATACGATTAGGCAGATAGTTGACACCTCCAAACATTGTCCCGATCCAAATTCCTCCTTCATGATCTTTGTAAATAGAATAAATACTATTATCCGACAGGCTAAATGAACGCATCAAGTCTTCTTTCAAATGAATAACATTATTTTCTTTCTCATTAATAATGAAAATTCCATGAAGAGAGCCTACCCAAATTTCATCTCCGAAACACATCACATCTCGCAAAAATGTCTTTTTCTCACCAAGGAACGAAACTTCACTCAATTCATCTGTTCGAGTATTATATTTCAGCAAATCTCCTTCATGTATTCCCAAGATAGCATTCTCCTTCTGAAAACAAATACTTATAATTGTTTTGCCAATTAACGAACGTCCCATTCGGTCTGCCAGATATTGTTCAAACTTATCATCCCGATAATTATACTTGAATAAACCCACTCCTGAAGTGCCTATCCATACTTCACCCTGCTCATTGATACAAATACATTCCGGATTATTATTTTTTAAATTGTCTTTATCTAACAAAGAATAATGATGAACTTTTCCGTCTTTATAACGAAAAAGTCCCTGATCAGGAATCAACACCCAAATATTATCTAGTGAATCAGATAGGATTTCCGCTACCCAGTTATCAAGAGTTATTCCTTCTGATGAAGCTATTTTGAAACGTTTAAATACATCGACCGCCGGATTATATATATAAACTCCTCTGTCTGTACCAACCCATAAATTCCTTTCTTTATCCTCAAAAAGAGCACCAATATTATGATTACCCGTACCCTCCTCCAAATCATCACAATCAAATTGAAGAATGGAAGTTCCGTCATAGCGGTTGAGTCCGTTTTTTGTCCCAAACCACATAAATCCATAGCTATCCTGTAAGATTGCTTTTACATTACTTGCCGACAATCCATTTTCTCCATTGACATGAGTGAAATAAAAATCGGAACGTTCCTGCGCACGAACGACACAGATAGAGAGTAACAACAAATAGTTCAGGAGGAACAATCGCATCAGGTGTTTTTTCATATATTATAGAGCTATTATATTTGCTATGCGGGCAAATATACGCCAAAAAATGGTACACAGAAAGCAGTTGACGCATTTGTTTCAGTAATAGCCGCATTTGTGCATTTTTTAAATAACCTTCCCGGATACCTTTGCAGCATCATTGAATAACTATTTTAGATTTTTCTCGGTTTGACTTAACCGATTGAGAAATA
>UMHO01016877.1_pt1 | contig 26462 bp, 35 predicted proteins | sample 1965561 | NCBI WGS metagenome assembly UMHO01 (sample SAMEA4836102, study PRJEB28245) | human gut metagenome | biome: gut microbiome; material: fecal sample | place: Denmark | collected 2008 | reverse complement strand
CGCCAATTTCAGAATAGGCGTACCGTTCGAGCAGAATTTGCATCCACGTAGAATACAATCCTAAAAAAAAGCAAAGAATTTATAGGTTTTTATTGAATTTTCTCTAATTTTATGATATTATATATATGAACAAAGAAGGTTATGGTCTTTCGGCTCATAACTGGAGTTCCCACTTGAGAGTTGGTTCGCTCTTCCGAATAGGTATATACCGAACAAAAAGGAACCATACAAATGATAAGTACGATGCTCTTGGTGCACAGCCAAGAGCATTTTATGTTAAGGACAAAATATGGATAATTTATTAAAAAAATATAATGATTATATGAGATTAAAAGATTGTAAAGTTGTGTACGATCTTTCTAACAACACTCACATTGAAGTTATTTACGCAGAAAACAACTTTGCACATCTTATTGGATTACATAAGCTTAAGGATATTCAGCTTATACAATTTTGGCAAGATAAAACAAATAAATCAGTAAAATTGTCTACCGTCATAAAACGTATAAAAAATTCTACTTTTACAGAAAACATAGTAAAAGCAAGCGTGTTTTATCCACTAATTCAAGAGCGATATGAAAACTTTAATTATAATAACCTTACTACATTAAACTACACCGATGCAGTTGTTAATTTTAACCCTAATATTATTCATTCAAAAATCAAGAGTGATTACCTGCTTTTCGAACAAAAGGAAAATAACAGCTATAACCATTTAGGTATTGCATTAGATAAAAAGAAAGGCTATCGATATTTTGAAACTTTTTTTCGAGAACCGACAAATATGTATTTATCAAATCAAACAGTTGTAAAAATAAATCATTTTACACTATATGACAAAAACAATAACATTATAGTAACTGACTCTTTTTAAAAGATATTCCATCTAAAAGTCCGCTCCAACAACTGAAGTTACCTTTTGTCACTTTAGAAAAAGAAACCATTTTCAAGAAGGAATTTCATTGATAAAAATTCGTAAAACACTATTTACAGAAAAATTTTCAAGATATTTTTGTTTCAAAGCACAGATCAGCTTTTATCTGTGTTTTATATTTGTAAAATGTATTTCTGGCAATCCCCAATATAGCGATTACCTCCTTATCCTTCAAATTCCCCTCAAAGCTTTTAGACATTTTTATTATTTTATCCTTCATTTCTATGGATTTTTTCGTTTCTACTGTGCAGCCTTTCGCCCTGCCAATTTGTACACCGTCCATCTGTGCTCGAACAATCCCCTCTTTAATTCTTGTATGCAAATACTCTACTTCCTGTTCTGCATTTTGGAACGCAATTTCTATCTGTTTCTTTGCCACAATCATTAAATATTTGTCTACCGCTTCCAAAATAATATCTACATCTGTACCAGTTAATTGTATATTGCTGCGTAATGCTTTTTTAAACACATCTGTATTTAAGTGTTCTTCCTTCAGGAATACAAGATTTATGTCTTTATAGAATAAGTCAATGTAACACTCAAACCCTTCTTCTGCTGTCCTGCTCATTCTGCTTACTTCATCAAATACTATCGTGTCTGTTGGTTTCAGTCCTTTAATCAGTTTATTCCAAACTGGTCGATCCATAGTCGTACCGGTATATTTCTCTGAAAAAATTATAGCAGTAGGATACCGCTTTTTAATATTCACAATCTGCCTTTCTACTTTCTGCTTTGTGGTACTGACTCTTACATATCCATATATATGCTCCATAAAATATCTCCATTTAAGCTCTAGTTTATTTTGATACTTTTTTTATATCACGATGCAGCTCAAAAATCAATATTTTTAATACTTTTTAACAAAGGTTTATTTTAATATTTTTTAAAGTTCAAAAGTAAGGTGCTACAAATAGCACCTTACTTCAATTTCATATTATCCAATATATTCTTTTTCATATCTTCTGAAAGTAGCTGAACAAATCCCTGCCTGCTCACAAGCTTCTTTCCTACTCAATTTGCCTAACGCTACTTGTGTATATAAACTCTGAAACTCCTCCTTCGAAATCGCTTTTGGTCTTCCGAATTTTACTCCTTTTTCTTGTGCCAAGCGTATACCGTCTGCCTGACTTTGACGTATATCCTCTCTTTGCGCCTGCGCTACGTAACTTAGAATTTGTAACACAAGATCCGTAATAAATTCCCCCAATAAATCTTTACTTCTTCTTGTATCTAATAACGGCATATCTAAAACAACAATCTCAACCTTCCTTTTTTTCGTTAGATAATACCACTGTTGAATAACTTCATCATAATTTCTTCCAAAGCGATCTATTGATTTTACAAAAACTGTGTCGCCGGGTTTTAGTTTTCTTGACATCTTTTTATATTGTGGTCTATCAAAATTCTTTCCTGACTGCTTATCTAAATAGATGTTTGTAATCAAAATTCTTTGTTTTAACAAGTCCACAATTTGTCTGTCTTCATTCTGAGATTTTGAAGATACTCTCGCATATCCATAATTCACGTTCTGTTCCCTGCCTTTGTATGTTAATATATTTTTTGATAATCAAATACAGCTCCGGAAACGGAGTTTTCTGGAAATCATAAAAGGTCATAGCGCAGCCTGCACTATGACCTTTTATAAAACATTAAATATTATCAGGATACATATATACATTGCATTTTCCACATATCAAAGAACCCGTTTTTTTTACCCTAGCTTTCATTCCACAAACAGGACATTTCATCTTAACAGGAAATGGTCGAATTGGCTTATTTTTTTCTTCTGTTCTTCTTATTACTCTATCTTTCTTTACCGCCTCTTTCACACGTTCCTCTTGCTGCAACTCTTTTTGAAAAAGTATTTTTATTTCCTCTCCTATACCTTTTGTTATATATCCTTTTGTAGGTTCAAATGAAAAAAGAAGTCCTCGTTTCATTCCCTCCTGATAAAAAATCTTATTATGATATCTCATGTTGCGTGAAGTATCTTTCAGTCCATGCTCAAAACAAAAGATATGTATCATTTGATGTAACATATTCATGACGATAGTTTCAAAATCATCTTCCAGTTTTTCCTCATGTACTGTAATCATATACTGCCCCTTATTTCCAAAAGGATTACACGACCAATTTTTACACCTTGTATTAACGCTTATATAAATTTGGGGTGTCAAAAATTGATTATAGAAAACATTCTCATTTAGAGTCCGGAAAAGAAATTGAAGCTCTCTCTTAGTGTTGTTATACATTCTCTCTTTCCTCCTTTTGGATGCAGTAAATTCCAACATTCAGTTTCTTTTAAGACAGCCCTAATAATTCCGCCTGAAGAACTGTATATTCCAACATCGCTTCCAAAAATACCGTTCCTATACTTGTCTTATAATTCTTAGCAATCTTTTCTAATGCTTCTCTCTCCTCTAGCGATAGATAAACCGGCTCTATTACCGATTTGCGAACATATTCCGGATTACTTTTTTGTCGTATCAATAACCTCTCGTTAATACTTGGGTTTTCTTGATCTAAATATTTCTGAATAGCTTTCCTATGATACGCTGCTCTTGAAAGTCCCGTTTCATCTAAAATTTTATTCTCCATTTCTGCTAATTTTGCAGTAATGGAAAACGTTGTTCGTGTATTCATCTCCATCCCGCTCCTACCATAAAATTTCTTTTTCCATTTGATGCGTTAAATATAATGTCATATCCCAAACACATAAGGTCGGCGCTTCTACCTTCTTGTCACGTTTTCTTCGAACTCTAATATTCGTATAATATTTTTTATTCATCTCGTCTTCAAATTCAAACGTAACAACTGCTTCAGGATACATTCCCCATATCCAAGGATAAGCTTCAACCACTACCACACCACAAAAATTATACTGTGTCTTATATTGCATTAAAGATGCGTAACCATCTATTGCACGCCGTTTTAAAGCCAGTGCGCTAAACCTATACAAACAGTAAAAAACCATCCATGTAGTAGTAATAAGCATTACATTTCCTTTTACTATGAATAGCAGTAAAATAACACTGAGCATCATTCCCAAAATTACCCATTGTATCCTATTGTAATATTTGTCTCTATTTTTTGTTGCTCGAAGTATTCCGTAATACCATTCTGTGGTATCTTCAGAAAGTTGTTTCACTTCTACCCGTCTTATTTTTCCTTCCATTCCCAATCTCATTATTTTTCCTCAAAGTCTACGGTTCTCATAAAGCACATCTATTCTAATATCTTTTTCAGTTTTTCTATACTTCTCAGATAAATTTCATAATCTTCTTCTTGAAGATATATATCCTTTTCTTTTAATTTCTTCATGATAACGTTAATATCTTTACGAAATTTCTTTCCTGATATTAAAATACCTTCTGGTTTTTCTTCTTCCTCTGTATTTTCTGAGTTTTCTTCTACCGTCGGCTTTCCGGTTAAAGCTTTACTATCTTTTTCATTTTGGAATTTTAAAATATCAATTCTTTCAATTTTCTCACCCGGTTCTTTTTTTGTAGAAACCTCAGTAATAAATTCTTCCTGTTCTTTTTCCGGCATATCGGCAATTTTCTGAGCCGTCGATACTGTAACCTGATCGTCTAAAAGTGCTTGTACTAAAGCTTCTGAACCTCGATTTTCAACTTTTTGAAGCTGTGCTACTTTTGATGGTGAAATCTTCATATCCGCTGCTAAAAGCATTCTTGTTTTTATACCAGTAAGTTCTCCTTTTTCACGCAAAGAGGTGTAAATGGATTGATACCCACGCATTTGTAACAGTAAGTCTCCATCTGTCTTATTTCTTTGTCCTGAGTTTTCCGCAAGGCGTACATAATCTTCTTTTTCTTCATCTGTAAGTGGCAACGTAATCAAATTCGGATTAAATATATGTACTTTTATTTTTCTATCTGAAGACCAAATACCTTCTTGAATTAAATATCCCATAGCACGATATCTTCTCTCACCGGCAACAATTTCATAATCCTTATCTCCTACTTTTTTCAAAATCGGAGGATTTAATATACCTACATCTCTAATAAGCTCTGCGAGCTCTTTTATTTCTTCCTCTTTCATACTCCAATCGTTTTTATCTGTCGTATGTATTTGATCGTGAGTAACCTGAATTTCTTCCATTTCAGCAGATTTCATATTCATAGCTTCCATAAGCCCACTGCCAACCTTAATTGTGGAATTATCATTTCCTTTATTTCCATAAATAGACTGTTGATTATTAAACTGTCTTCCCATTCCTTTTCTTAAAGCGTCTACATTTAATTTAGCCATTTATATCTTCCTCTCTTATCTTTCAGCTATTTTTGCTGGAATTGGTCTATATTTATCCCAAATGCCATCAGAAATCAGTTTTTCCTGCACTTTACATCTTTTCTTTCCGTCTACAAGTAAATATTCTTTCCCTTGTTTTACCACTGTTATCGGTTCACAAATACCATTCTTCTTTATATCTTCCTGCAATTCTTGTTCCGCCTCTGACTCTGTTTGCTCAATTCCTATAATCTGTTCTAAGGTAAGGTAAACATTTCTTTCTTCATCATATTGCTTCAAGTATTCTTCTTTATTATCTGCCATAATAAACTCTGTCAGATGCAAATAATTCGTTGTCAATTTGCTAACTGTCTTCTTTTTGTCCGCAATAAGAAGTGGCAAGTTCAGGTAACTACCCTCTCCAATGAGTTTGGATTTATACATTTTAAATGGCAGCAACACTCCCGGAACCATCTCCTCCAACAGCTCATACGCCATTTTGGGCACTCCTTGATTTTCCCAGCGTGTAAAAAAACATCCTGAAATCTCTAATTTATCATTATAATCCTTAACAGTGCGAATTAAATCTAACGCATAAGCTACACCTTCTAAGCTGTCTCCATCTGTTGTTGTCGGTATGTAAGCTTCATCACAGACTGCTAAGCCGTTCACATTCGCAATCGAAACTGAAGGAGCACAGTCTATAATACAATAATCATATTCGCTTTCTATTTTTTTGATATGTCCTTTTAAACGAAACTGTGGTGGTACGGTTACATCTGCCTTAATCCGGTCCTGCACATCTCCTAATTGCAGATCAGACGGGATAATATCTAAGTTTTGATATACTGTTTTCCGGATACAATCATGAACGTCCATATTCCTATTTAACAATAAATCTGAAATCGAATTATCTATGCTTCTAATGTCGCCATGTAATTTGCGTTCTAATCTTTCATATACATTGATGTTGCTGAAACGTGCCGTTGTATTTGCCTGTGGATCAAGGTCTATCATTAAAACTCTTTTATTATACTGTGTTGCTAAAATATGTGCCACGGAAGTAACACTAGCTGTTTTAGCAACTCCTCCCTTAATATTCACAAATGCCACTGTCTTCATAATATTCTCCTCTCTCATAAATAAACTTGTTTTTTAATTTATTACATTTATCATAAATCAATATTATAACACTTTTATTGTTTTGTCAATCTATTTTTTAACAGAAAAAAGTCTAGGTGCTACAAATAGCACCTAGACTGAAATTTCTCTTTGAGAGCTTCTTTCTCGTCTTTGTTCTTCCAAAACTCTCTCATATTCTCTTTGATTTTTATAGCTTTCATAACTATTATCTAACGCCCTTTTCAAACCATTTATAGCCTTTTGTGTATTATAACTTTTTCTTCGATATATGCTATTTTGTTTCCATTTATTATTCACCCTAACCGCTTCATATTTCTCTTTAGTATATGTTGGTTCTTTTAAAGGTTCTGTTCGTTTTTCAAAATTCTGTTCTTCCGTTTTTTGCTTATGAATTGTCCCTTCTTTTTTTCTCTCTTTTTTCCCAGTTTCTTTTTCTTTATATTCTGAGCTCACATCTTCTATCTTTTCTTCATGGTTTATAAAATCATTTTCTGAAGATAACAATTTTACATTTTCATCCTTTGAAAGATTTTCCATTTCAATTTTATTTTTATCGTATTCCCTAATCTCTTTCAAAATTGCGTTTCCCAATCTAGTATATAAATCTTCTATTTTCCCATCAAAATATGAAGACTTCGACTCTCCATAAGCTTCCCTATATAACGCATCTTGCTTCATCAACTTTTCTTTTAATTCTTCATAATCTTTTTTGTGGTATTTTTTAAGATACGCATTGCTTAGTGCATCAATTTCCCCTTTTAAATGAGACATTTTACTATTATTATAATTCCACAAGCTACGCTTACAATCCGGCATTTTCTCATATAAAGAGAAAAACGCTTTTCCCAATTCTTCATCTTGTCGAAGTGCCGTTTCTCTTTTTTTCTGAACAATCGACTCTCGAATAACTCTGTTGATTTCAAGATTTTGTTCTCTCGTATTTACAATTTCATTTACAACCGCACTCTTACAAGCTTCTATACTGGAAAGTTTAAATCTTCCTTTATATTCCATTTCACTTCCAACTTGCACCTGTTCAACTTTCCCATTTTTTGTATATGTCTTATATACAGGATAAGCTTTCTTTTCCCTCATTGGAATTGGTTCTACAATCGCTATATGAACGTGCAGATTATCCGTATTTAAGTGAAATGCTGCACTCCAAACAGCATTTTGGAGATTTTCTTTTTCTAACATCTCATTGACTGATTTACGAATAATTCCTTGAAGTTTTTGTTCATTCTGTGTACTTAAATACCCATTCCATAATCCTTGTTTGCGTAGCCATTCATTATCAAAGCTAATAACTGTCTGCCACATCAATGATTTGTTATCTTGCGCCATAGAGAATTGCTCTTTTAACTCTTGTTTTTCTTTTTCAGATAATCTTGATTTATCCTGTGTAAATAATCCCGTTGTCTTGTAAGGATTACCCATATAATCCTGATAAACATTATATTCATCAATATGTGCATTACGAACCGCTTCATCTCTATCCATATAGTTTATATATCCCTGAAACATCTGATTATCTGGCTTACAAAATTCCGTAACAACTACTACACCTGCTTTAATTTTTCCCATATCTTCCCTTTTTTCTAATTAGGTGCTACAAATAGCACCTAATTTTTTATCATACTATTTTTTCGTTTTTTCCTGTCTATTTCTTGTTTCTTTTTTCCTATTTTCTTTTTCAAATGTTCTTGTGAGTCAGATATTACCGGCGATGGAAATGTGTCTGTAAAAACACATGCTCCATAGTCTTTTTCAATTAGCATTGTGTTTAAAGCATCCAGCATTACAGAAACATTCTTATCAGTTGCTCTTACAGAAGAATATAATCGTTTCCAATAATCTTTATAAACCTCCGAAAAAACATTTAATATCTGTTCCGCAACTTTCCTGCTTTGAACTTCTTCATCCTGCATCTCTTTGTAGCTTTGGATTACATGACGCACCGCCTGTACTTGTGTTTTATATCCATACTCCTGCATTACTTCCTGAAGAATGTCAATATCTTTCTGTTCCAGATTATAGACCTTCTGGATTTTCTTACTCATCATTTTCTCGCTCAAAAATATTGTCCTCCAATCTTTCCATTACATGAACACACTGTTCCATTATCATATTATTTTCTTCCAATCTTTCCAGCAAAACGTTCACCAGATTTCCAAATTTATCTTCTGCAAACTGTACTTCTTTCTTTGTTGTTAATGTAAGAAAATAATTACGCAGAAAAGCTTCTCTACTTAGCCCTTTGCTTGCTGCCATTTCATTTAATTTCAGTGCCACATCATCTGGCACATTCCTAACTTGTATTTTTACCATATTCTCACCTCATATTTTAAGGTGCTATTTACAGCACCTAAGCTACTTTGAGTGTAACATTTTATGGTAATCATTGCAATAATCATATATAAAAAGTGCTTATATCTATATATAGTAAATTAAAATTGACGCCAAGGAAAACCCTAGGCTTTGCCTAGGCGGAACACTTATGTGACGTCAGTTTTCCCTTATGCTCTTTATATACTCCCGTCTTTTAAAGCAGCGTTTTTTGACTCAACGTGATGGGGAAACTTTTTTATTTTTATACATAAAAAAAAGAGTCCTTATATTCTGTAATATATAAAGACTCTTTCTCAGTTTTCACTGCTATGCAATAGCCAATTTAGCTTTAATTTTCCTTACATCTTCAGAAAGCGTATTTAAACGAATTAAAGCCAATTCTTCTTCTGCTTTAATAGTTGATGCCTCATTGTATTTCCTTGATAAATCAAGATGTCCTTCTGCAATAATTTTAATATTTCTATTCGTTTCATTTTCTATTGTAAGTTGTATATTTAAAATATCATCTTGCATTTTAGACATTTTCTCATCCATATCTGATATTTTATTTTCCATACTTGATATCGTACTTTCCATATCTGATATTTTATTTTCTATACCTGATATTTTATTTTCTATGCCAGCAATTTTCTCGTTTGTCTTTTCCGCTGATTTTTCTAACAGCATTGCAATCTGTTCTAAATCTCTATTTTCTAACATTTTATACCTCCTAAAATCATAAAATTCTATGCTTACTTACTCTATTCTTTTTCTTTAAACATTTCTATTATTTCTATTTCACATTCTGTGCTTTCAGTATATTGCACAGAATGTGAAACGTCAACAGAATATTATTTTACAAAAGCCAGTTCCGCCCCTTGGGTTGCCACATCTGGCAAAACTTTTAAAACGTGCCAGAATTTCATCATTTTCAATCAATACATACTCTCTCTTATCTTCATTGTTTAAATAAATGCCACCCAGTCGGTAATATTTTCTTGCTTCTGCAAGCGTTTCTTTTTCGATTTCCTTGATACTCCTTGTCAGTTCTCCTTTTGCATTTCTGTACCTTTTCATGATTTTTCTCCTTGTATTTATTTTTAGATATACAAATTTGTCTAGCAAAACTGATTTCCGGTTGACGGAAGTCTGGTGGGACTTACCTCAACCCGCAGGATATTCCTGCTATTTTCTGTTTTGCTGATTTCCGTATATCCGTTATCTGTATGGGACAACGCAAAAATGGCCAGAAATTAGGGGAATGACAAGGGGCAAGCGCAGCGCAGCTATGTACACCCCTTTTCTTACCCCTAATTTTAGGCTATGCTTTAAGTTCCCATACGACGGATATACGGAAGTAAACAGAATGCCACAGGAGCACCTGCGGGTGTACGTCTTAAATAGTTTATCGTTTAAGAATTTCGGGCAAAAATTCTCGGTAACTTGTCTCCGAGATGAAAGCCCGTTTTCTTTATCAAATTTATAGACTATATGTATCTATTAAAAATGATAATTATAGACTGATTTTACCTTATATGTTATACTATATGTATGAGGTGATATACATGAACAAATATATTCACGGAAGAACCTGTGTATATAATATTAACTATCATATCGTATGGTGTGTCAAATACAGGCACAAGGTTCTTACTCCGCAAATATGCGACAGACTGTATCACTTAATACAGGAAATCGCAGAGAAAAAAGGTTTTACTGTTGTAGATTGTAAAGTTGGTGAAGAAGACCATGTTCACTGTTTTGTGTCTGCTCCACCTAAAATTTCAGTAACTCAGATCGTGAAGTACCTGAAAGGGATTAGTGGCAATACTCTCCTGAAAGAATTCCCGGAGATAAGAAAATCTTTATGGAACGGTCAATTGTGGAATGGTTCCTATTTTTGCGAAACCATAGGTTCAACATCCGAAGAAAATATTCTTAAATACATAGAAAGGCAAAAAAACTGTCAGTTATGAATAAAGCAATCAAGTATCGATTATATCCTACAACGGAACAAGATATTCTGTTTATTAAGACCTTCGGCTGTTGCCGTAAGGTTTATAATCTTATGCTTAATGACAAGCTTGAAAGCTATAAGGCTACTGGCAAATTTGCATCTGTAACACCTGCCATGTATAAAAAAGACTATCCTTTCCTAAAGGAAGTAGACAGTCTTGCTCTTGCCAATGTGCAGTTAAACTTGCAAGCAGCTTTTCGTAATTGTTTCAGCAAAACAAGAAAAAAGAAAACCGGATTTCCGAAATTCAAATCGAAAAGACACAGCCGTAAAGCATACACGACAAATAACCAAAAAGGCACGGTTGCACTTATGGATAACAGGTATATTAAACTGCCTAAAATCGGCAAGGTAAAAGCTGTCATTCATAGACAACCCGAAGCTGACTGGATAATCAAATCAGCTACGGTATCACAAGATAGCGATGGCAAATATTACGCATCTGTACTTTTTGAATTTGCTGACATAGTACCTGCTTATACAGCAGATATCACAAACGCTGTTGGGCTGGATTATGCTTCTGACAGCTTATATGTTGACGATAAAGGCAATACTGGTACTAATCATAAATACTATCGTGAAAGTCATAAAAAACTTGCCAGGGCGCAAAGAATACTTTCTCGCAGACAGGGTTCTAAAAAGGGTGAAACTAAATCCAGTAACTATATCAAACAACTTCGCAAAATAAATAAAATCCATAGACATATCGCTAATCAGCGATTGGATCATCTGCATAAACAATCTACCGAGATAGCCAATCAGTATGATGTAGTTTGCGTAGAAAATCTAAATATGCGTTCTATGGCAAATAAGGGCTTTGGTAACGGCAAAGCAACTTTAGATAATGGATACGGTATGTTCTTATCCATGCTCGAATACAAACTCTTAGAACGGGGAAAACACTTCATAAAGGTAGATAAGTGGTTTCCGTCAAGCCAGATATGCCATTGCTGCGGAACCCTTCATCCTGAAATGAAAGATTTGTCTATCCGTACAATGCAATGTAATTGTGGTATTACAATAGGCCGTGACCAGAACGCTGCAATAAATATAAAAAATGAAGGGCTTCGCATATTAAAATGCGCATAAAGTCCCTAATGGTAGGCTGGGAACCAGCCGAACCGAAAGCTTGTGGACACTGTGTAAGACTTTGCAATACAGTTTTGTATTAGCCAAGCAGTGGTGGTTGAAGCAAGAAGCTCGGTAACTTGTTGCCGAGTAGTTCACAGAAAACTTACCATTCATTGAGGTTTATACTTATAAATACTAATGTTCAAGGATTTTGAACGGAAACATCCGGGTTGTAAAAAGAAACATTTAGGTAGTTAAAAGAAACGTTTAGGTAGTTGAAAGGAAACATTTAGGTAGTTTGATAGTGAATACACCTGAAAGAAACAAGCGCCTTGACATTGTTACCTTTTATAGTATAATAGTTATATCTTTATTAGAGGTAACAATTATGAAAAATATGTGTTTAAACAAAGAAAATCAGGTTGTTATGGCAAACGATTTAATTAAGAGTAAAAGCTGCCTCTCTTTGAATGAAATAAAATTGCTGCGCCTCACAATTATGCAGATTGTGAAGGAAGACAATGATTTCTATACATACAAAATATCTATTATGGAATTGGCAAAATTACTAGATATCCCCAGTACACATTTATATTCTGACGTATATGATATTTGCAGACATCTTTTACAAGAAGTCGTTGAGATTGGTGATGGAAACCCTAAACATAAATGGAAAATATTCCAATGGTGCAGTAGTTGCAGTTATAACAACGGAATTATTACAATAAAGCTCCACGAAGATTTACAGCCTTATTTAATACAATTAAAAGGTTACTATACACAATATGTATTAGAAGATATTATATTGCTCAAAACGATTTATGCAATTCGTATTTATGAACTAATACGTGAAGCAATGAAAGGGCAAAAGGTATATGCTGATAAAATAGCGATTATAACTTTAAGTGAGGAAACAATCAGAAAAGCAACCGGAACTGAAGACAAATATACAAAAATGAGTATGTTTCGAGCACGAGTTATTGATGCGGCATTAAAAGAAATCAATGCAAAATTAGGCTATAACATAAGTTATGAACCACTAAAATGCAGCCGAAAAATTGTAGGTTTCCGTTTTAAAATAGAGTCTAAAAACAATGGCAAGTAAACAATTTTCAGGTTAAAAATTATAAGGTGCTATAAATAGCACCCTATAATTTCTAATACACTATACACACTTTAATTGGCAAGGTGCTATAAATAGCACCTTGTTCATTTAAGCCTTATGTAATCCTCCATTTTCCCAAACAAATACATTATCTGATAAATATTCATTTGGCGATAACACTGTGTTATTTACTTCCTGTACCATTTTTTTGCATGATCTTATATCGTCTTTTGATTTATAAGGAACTGCAATAAATTCATGTATAGAACTGGGTAGTATAAGAAATTTAGAAGAAAACTGTTTTTCTAATTTATCCATTACTTTTTCACTAACCATAAGCGCTGCGCCTTCATCATTATCTTTTGTAGTTACAACCAATATTTTGATTTTCTTATCTGCTTCCTCTAACGGAAAATCTTCAATATATTCTTTTATAATATTTTCGATAGGTGCAATATAATAATGCTTTTCTAAGTTTTCTTTTGCGTATAAAAAGACTTCTTCTTTTGTCAGGTTGAGAGCTTTTAATAGATCATTTTTCACTCTTATTTTTCCAATACTTTCTCCAAACTCAATACGAATATAAAAAGTAATTGCCATATCCTCTAAAGGAATAAAGAAAATATCTTCTTGTTTTAGTCCTTCAATATTTCTATCTAAAGATATTAAACTCATATAGAGATTTCCTTTGATGTAATCCGTATTTTTCATTAAATTGATAACTTCCTCTTGTGTTGGCTGATCTCCTTCAAGAATATTTTCCATGTATTCAATCAGTTCTTTATCTGACATCTGAATAATACTTTCGTGATTGTAAACTATCGGATAAGTATTTTTACCCGGCTTTAAAAGGGCATATCCTTCTAACATCTTATTTATTTTCCAGCGCTGCACATATTTCACTGTAAAATTTTTCCCTTCTTCTTCTACAAGTTCATTTAATCTTTCTGCTCTCATTATCATTTTTTCTTTCATAATTAAAATCCTTTCTGTTTTTTATTAACAAGAACTAGGCTAATCCCAGTTCCTGTATTTTTGTGATATAGTTGTAATAATTCCAATTACTGCATTTAAAGCTTCCCCCCATGTAGCAGCTCCTTGAGTAGCTTTCTGCCTATGGAGCCATGAATAGAGATATTGATATTCTAGTCTTTCATGAGTATCAAAAACAAAACTCAGTTCTCTTTCCACATCTTCTCTGTTCCGTTCTAACATTTGAAGATTTTCTTCTGAAACATCAAGCGCTGTAATTGTCACAATGCCTTCTTTAACATCAATAGATGTTATTTCAACTGTCATGCTTTCACCTCCTTTTCAGTTTTATTTTGTGATATATTTTTTCGACAACTGAAGAACACGATATGTAGTTGTCAAGGTTCTAAGCAACTTGTTTGTTGCTTATGAGTCGTTTTCATCACAGGCATTATTCTTTGCGTCAATGAGCAAGGTGTTTCTATTGAAACACCGATACGCCGTAGGGCAATCATTGACGCAAAGGATAGACTGTGATATGCCTCCAGAACGAATGGAAACTTACGTTGCCTATGCTGAAAAAAAAGTGTTTCATTTATAAGCAACAGACAAATTGCAGAACCGCTGACAACACCATTCGTTCTTTTTTCTAAAAAAGTATTAAAATCAAGCTGTCATATAAAGGCGTGACATTGTATAGCAATTATATAGTAATTTGCTTGCTTTTTATGTTTTTTTGCTATAATAAATGTATAGGGCAGGGACTGCCCGAATTAACGCCTGTGTAGATGGTAGGTTACGAGGTCTATGAAGCAGGAAGCCCATTGGCTTTAGGAAATGGGTAGTTCACATTTTGCAATGCAGTACTCATTATAGAGATAAATAAGCAACATTTTTTCTGCAACAACCATATTTTTTCTTTTTAGGAAAGGGAACAAAAAGGTAGGTGCTATAAATAGCACCTACCTTTTTTAACTTAAATACCATAAACCATTTTCGAAGAAAAATATCTTCCGATAGGCATATAAAGTTTGACGGACCTTCTCCTTTACATGATGATTTTTTTCTGCTTTTTTATATCCGTAAACCTGCTGGTAAATACTATGCAGCTCTATTTTCCCACCAGCTTTTTCTATAATATCCGCAATCACATCTTTCCATGTTACACTTTCCAGATTACGGATATCTGCTATTCTGTTGACTGCATATTGCACTGGATAAATCAAATCCTCTGCCTTCTTTAACAGTAAAACATATTCATGCTGTATACGAATAAAATTTTCATTCACATATTGATATTTATTACTGGTGCAATTATGCTGTACTTTTATGACAATATTCTCAATGATACCCGGTTTCGCAATTTCTAAAAGCATACTATACAACCTTCCCTTTTTCTTCAAGTCTCCCATTAAAACTGCCATGTGTCCCCCTTTTTCTAAAGAGGCAAACTGTTTTATCATGCAAGCATTTAATTTTTTAATAAAATCCTCCCAATTTCTACACTGTGATAAATCTACTTCATTTGCACAGATACCGTATTTCTTCTCTATCTCTGATGCTGCATACATATTATCCGCATACTGTATCATGTTATGATAGGGCGGATGCCAAAAAATAAATTCATTTCTTTCCGGAACATCCATATTTAAAAGGTCAAATCCTTGATTTAAGTCATAGACATTCGCCTTTATATTTTTCCTGTCTGCCACGTCTTTTGTTGTTCCTGAACCACACATATAATCACTAATATTTTTCACTTTGTAAAAATCAATTAAATCCTCAATTAACCTCGGTGAACAGTTTCCTCTATAATGGCTGTTCCCGCCAATTCCTCTGTCTTTATAAGACACTATACTTTGCATATCCTTTCTCCTTTAGATTATTTTTTTATTTCGCAATATTGGTGTGACAAGCTTCTCTATCGGTCTTCTCTGTGCCCCCTCTCCTAAAAAAGAAAATTGAATGTATTGTTTTCACACCATTTTAAAATTGGGTGCTATAAATAGCACCCCCCCATACTTTCCTTATAAATAGCCTTTCTTGGCTTATAAAAGCTCATTTTCTTTCCGGAAGGAATAATATTCTCCACTACCTATGATAATAAAATCATCCAATGGAATTTCTAACAATTTTGCTGCATTCATAATCCTTTTACAAACATCCCTATCCTGCCCACTGGGTAATATACTTCCTGATGGATGGTTATGTACTATGATAATATTTGCAGCTCCAATAAGCAGAGCTCTCATAAAAATTTCTCTATTCGATAACAATGCAGTATTTATCGTTCCATGCGATATTTCAAAAATACCGATGAGTGATTTTTTAGTATCGTATGCAAGCATAAACGCATATTCTTCCGCTTTTTTATCTAAGCGTAATTCTTTTATAGAAAATTCAAAAACTTTTTTGCAATCTGTCATTGCATCTGTATAAATTATTTTTTTACCACGAACTAAAACAGTTCTTTTATTTCTTAATTCAGCTTCATAAAAATATGGCATTTACATTCCTCCTAATAATTGATTTTGTGGTTTCTCAAAAATCAGCCTAAAAAGCAGTATTTCTAAAATCACCCGTATTAAATTTTCGTATATTTTGCTGTATGGGATAACGATAAACAATCCCGGTAAGCAGAAGAAACACAAGGGCGAAGCTCTGTATACCCTTGTGTTTCTTCTGCTTATCGGGCATGGTCGTTTCCCCATGCAGCCATATACGAAAAAAATCGGTGATTTTGAAATGCTTAAAAAGGTATCCGCTTTACTTTGCGCTCCTCTCCTAAAAAAGAAAATCATCTATTCTTATCTCTTTACATCTTTGCCTTTTTCCTATATAATTTAAAATCATAATATTTTTTCAGTCCACTTTTGGTTGCCGCCGGGTGGACTTCTTTTTCATTAAAATTTCCCATCTTCTGACTTTTTCGATACAGCAAAATATCATGTACGAAATTATTCCTACTGAAAATATTTGTCCTGTAAAGCTCATATTATTAGGCATTTCAAATACAGTATTAAATAATAATGCCGTTCCAAGTAAAGCCTGTGTAACACTTTCTCTGTGCATTTTTCATTCCTCCATTCTGATAATGTATGTTCCTTTGTAACAATTATATTTTATCACTAATTTTAGTGAATGTCAATGCATTTTTCACTATTATTTGTGAATATATATGTTGACTTTTTCACGGATAATGCTACTATATTGTATATAATCATAGTGGAGGTAACAGAAATGTTAGAATATAAAATCGACATAATAGAAGAACTGGAGAAAATTGGTGTGAACACAACAAAAGCCCGGGAAACTGGAATTTTCGGGCAATCAACTATGAAAAAATTTAAAAATAAAGATACTTCCATTTCTTTAGATAATCTTAATCGACTTTGTGCAATCTTGGAAATGCAGCCACGAGATATCATAAAATACATTGAAACAGATAACGATAGAGAAAATTATATCTCTAAAATTAGTGATAATTCTATTGACTTTCACTAGAATTAGTGATAAAATATAATTGTAACAAAGGAACATACATTATCAGAACAGAAGGAGGAAATGCAACAAAACTCCTCGAGTCTGGCTCAATAACAATTTGTAATGAAGATGGAGAAGAAAAGTTTTGCGACTTTGAAATCACACAAAATGATGAAGATTTATTTAGCATCATGGTAAAAGTAACAGATATAAGATAAAAAAGGAGACTAAAAGGTATGAATGAAGTAGTAAAAAAAGCAATGGAAATGATGCAAGAAGAATATAAGGGTTATATACCGGATTTAGAAATAGGCGAAATCTGCGAAATAAATGATGTTTGGGATGGAATAGGAGAAATTCCAGAAGAAAGTTACAGCCATCAAGTGACCGATGCAGATTGGATAAATTACGAGTTTGAAATTTTGGAAAAAAAAGAAAACGAATTAGATACCGTAATAAGAATTAAAAATATAGAGTTATTATAGGGAGAAAAAACATGATAGAAGAGTTAATCACATCTATTGGCGTACAAAATCTGGAAAAGAAAGCGCTGATTTGCCATAGACCATTAGATGGAACGTATGTATATGTAAATGAGGATGGTAGTTACAAAGTAATACAGAATTGGGAAAAAGTAAGTTTTAACAGCAAATATAGAGGCTGGGATTATTACAGCCAATTAGTAAGCATAAATAAACCAATAGCAAGCAAACTGATACAAAGCAATAATTATAATACATTTTGGTGCAGGAACATAGAAAAACTAAAAATACAAGATATTGATAAGTATTTTGATGTTTTGAAAGACACTTCTTGGCATAGGGAATGGGTAAAAGCACACATATATGAGCTTGGAAAAGAATATAAAGGAAGTTTTATTAAAATATTCTTCCCCGATACAAGAGAAGAATACAGAAGATTAGGCTTAGAAAACTGGTTAGAGAAATCCATTTCTATACCTACAAAGTGTGTTAATAAAGAAGATAAGGGAGTACCAATAGGATATAGCATTAACATAAAAAAACCATATAGTACAGGAAGAACCCCTTACTTGGTAGATAAGGAAAAAGGACTGCAAATTAAAATGGTATACGATATATTAAAGGGAAATACAAGACGTGGTTACCCTTTAATGTATGCTACCAGCAAGGGGCTATATGCCACCACAGTAAGCAAAGGACCAGAAATCGATTTACCTGCAAGTTTATGTATTCTTACAAAGATAAACAGTAGAGGAGAAATCGAATTTAAGATATGCGAAAATATCCCTAGTTTTCGATGTAGATTATAAAAAGAAAGGTAAGAAAATGGCATACAACCAAAAGCAAAAAGAAAGCACTATAAAATATTTAAAGACACTAAAAGAAATTCGTTTCCGTGTAAAAGAAGAAGAATATGTTAAATACGAAGAAGCAGCAAAGCAAGCAGGATATCCAAGCATGAGAAAATTCTATATGGATGCTATACAAGAAAAAGTAGGAAAAATCTTAAAATAGCCGTTAAAGCCCTTGACATATAGCGCACTATATAGTATAATAAAGACAGTTAAGAAAGGCAAGGCTTAACCCAAAAAGGAGGTCGACGAAATGGAGGTTTTAAGTATGACAGATAAACAGTGGAAAGGATGGCTTAGAAGATTTAAAAGAGATTTGGAAGATTTGAAAGAAGCCAAAGACGAAAAAGAAAGACAGAAGAAACTGAATACCATGCTTGAAGAAATTCAACAGGACTTAGAAGATTAAGCAGAGAGGGCGGGCTTGCCACCGCTCTCCACCAAAAGAAGTATAACAAATATGGGATATCGTGTAAATAGAGAATTTTACAGAGAAAACATATTGGGGTAAAAAATATGAGACTAGCAAATTCGTAGTCATCGACACTGTGGTAATGTGTATAACCCCTTGTTTATGGAAGTGTGGGAAAGTATGTTTACAGTTTGTGGAAAATCTATTTTCCATGAACTGTGAATAAACTTTTCCATGCGGAATAAGGGGGTATACATATTTCCATGGTGTTAGATTTCTAATCCTTTTCCAGCCCTCATATTTTTTTCTATTCCTATAATCTTGTGTTCGGCAGAAATATTTTGTACGTTTCTTTGCTGTACGATATCCGGATTTTTCATATATTCTTCTATTTGGTTTAAATGTTTTCCCATAACTCTATGTATGTGTTCAAAGGAGTCATTCATTTCCCTCTCTATTTCCCTTTTCTGAGCTTTTAACGGCAGCTCTTGATACTTTTCCTGCATTTCCTTTTCAAATTGATTGTAGGCATGTTTAAAGTGTCTTCTGCGGGCATCTGTGATTTCTATGCCTAAATAATCCTGAAGCATAATGGAAATACAATCTGCCTCATATTCCCGTTGCCCTTCTCCCTTTTCCTTTCCCTCTACACCGTGTTTTTCTATGGCATGTCCCATTTCATGGGATAATGTAGAAAGTTTTTCTACCCCCTCCAGTTTCTCATTTAATACAATTCCATTCTTATAATAATAACCTTTTAATGATATGGAAGATAAATCCTCTGTTCTTACACTACACTGCAATTCATTTTCCGCATAGCTTTCCAAAGCTGCAATCATTTTATCTGCATCTTCTGAAGCTTGCCCCATATCAAAGTATTTCGGGTACTGCTCTTTTGGAAAATTTGTTTGTGCAATATCAAAAACATAACCGATTTGAAACCCTTGTTTTACTACCCCTTCCAGCTCCCCTTTTTTATACAAATCCTTTTCTTCTTTTGTGGCATTCCGCAAGGACACCACAGAACCGTCTTCTCGTTTTAATAAAGTAGATTGTACAGCGTACCAAATTGCAATACCCTTTTCTCCACGATTTACAGATACCCCTTCTTTTTTCCATCCAGCAAATGATTTAACAAAGGTTGCATGAGGATTTTGCTGATAAATAAGAGCAGTATTCCCTTGTGAATACTGATAGAAATTTTTTGAAAATCTTAGATATTCTACTATCGTCTCCGGATTTTCCTGATAGGACTTTGCAAATTCTTCCATCTTTTTTCTAGCAAATTCTCTATTTTCCTCTGCTTTTTGAGACCAATTTTTTTCCAATATTATTCCTCCTGAAAGCGCTTTAAAATTTCTTGCTGCATAGCTGCATCCAGCTTGTCTAAAGTTTCTAACTCTGCATCTGTAACACTTCCCACCGGAATTAAATCATTTTCACAGTCAAAAAAATAGAGTTCTCCATATTCCGTTTCTACGATTGCCTTATCCCTGTAATATCCAACAATTATATTATCCTTTAAAATTTTTTCCATTTTTATCCTATTTCCTTTCTATAACATCATTCTAATTTGGTTATAAATATCCTGCAACACGGCAACAAGCTCTACCCTTATTTCCGGATACAAGAGCGTTAATAGACCGATTGCGGCCAACAATAGAATTATTATTGTTGCCGCAATCCTGATTACCCCACCTATTACCCGTATAAAAAATTTTATCATGTTATTTTTTTCGACAATCATTATTTCTTTGTTGTCCACCTGATATTTTTTCCTTAAATCTTCTTGTTTCTGTTGTTCCTCTTTTTCCTTCAGGATATTATCCATAATTCCATTTTTAAGCTTTGCCATTCTTCTTTTTCCTCTTAAACATATCTCGTATACTCTTTCTCTGTGGAATATCCTTACTCTTATTATCCAAAGGTATAATATCTTCATAAATGGGAAGATTATCGATTGCAAACTCATACGCTTCCGGAGAATAACAAGGGAAATATATCCTTTCTTCTTTATCTTTCATGGACTCTTTTAAGCCTTTTCGGTCTGCTTCTGGTACATGGATAAACAAATAATAAATATCTGTATAAAATTCATTTTCTATCAACGTAGTTGTATAGACTACCTCTGAAACTTTTGCTCCGACACAAGCCAGCCGTATATCTTTTTCCAGATAAGACGTGCGGTTGAAATTTTGGCTGCCACAAACTCCATAGTCGTAAACATAAAAATCATATCCCAGCTTTAAAATTTCAGAAATCTTATCTTGCCTATAAAAATGATGAACATTCATAAAAACCACTTCGCCCATGTCCTCATCTACATTTTCGCAATCATAAAAGGCAGCAACATTTTCTACATATCCTGTATCATTCATCTCAATGTAACAGGCTTTATATCCCTTATAGAGCAAATATTTTACAGTCTGCAACGCTTGTGTCGTAGTCCCTATTCGGCTCATTGCGCCAGCCACGCCGATAAGCTTATAACTTGCTTCTCGCCTGCGTTCTTCTTCCTGCTCCTGTAATGTAATAATTTCCAGTTCTTCAAATCCATTTGCTTCATAATACCCTGCCAAAGCCAGCTCTAATTGCTGCTTTATTTCGGATAGCGTTACGCCAATAATAAAATTCTTAATACCAACCTTGCACAGCTCTACCAAAACTTTATTTTTTAACATATATCCTGATGCGTAAATAATCACTGTTGCATTATTACAGTTGCGAATTGTAATAATTTGTTTTGCAATTTCTTCAGCTGAGTCCAAATATTGCTGAATATCAAAAATCATATACTCTACACCCTGATGCTCCAAAATCTCGGTCTTCTGTAATTCTATCCGGCTGTTTGATTTTACATAGGCAAATTCTTTTCCTTTTTTTTCTGCGATTTCTTCCGCAAAATAACCTTTTTCTGCTGAACCAATAAATATAATCATATTTCCCTCTAGCTAAAATCTTAAATTTTGAATTGTTCCATACATCTGCGCCTCCTGATAGGCTTCGTTCCAATCTGTTTCTTCCTTTGCCGGGAGACGTTCTATAATTTCCGCTTCAATTTTTCGGCACTGCAAGGCTTCTCTTATCTTTTCTACACTTAAATGCCCTGCATAGTCATTATCTACGGCTATATAGACTTTCTTCTTCGGTTTCCTTAATAAATGGTTTATGAGTGCTTCGTATTTGCATGAACCACACAAAAAGAGATAATCGTATGCTTTAAAATCCCTTCCCTGCTTTTTTAAAAGACTCATGATGCTCATACCATCAATCACGCTTTCTGCAATAATAAGGTTTTCTGCATCAAAGTTTAAATAAAATCCATATTCATAATTACTTCCCATGCAGTCTCCAATGTATTTTCTTTCTGTATTTGTCCCTCTTAAAAAACCATATACCGGAGCTTTGCTGTCGTCATATCCTACAAAGACACAATTTCCATAAACATCCTGATAAAGCATCTGTTCATCGACAAAAAATTGAACTACTTCTTTATCAAGCATACGAATTTTTGTAAGATAAGCAAATACACGTCTCATATTATCTACTCTTTTTGGAAGCTGCAGCTTAACATTCTCAGTCTCCTGCTTCTTCCATGTCTGTTTTTCTCTTGCCGGTCCTTGCTTTATGCTTCTTTGTACTCTATTTGTAAAATAAGTGAGAGCCTCGTGCATATCCATATTGGCAAACATCACCGCAAAATCAATCACATCCCCGCCGGCGCCGATTGCACTACCAGCACCCGGATGGGAATTTCGCCAGAAACGTTTCTTTTGTGGATCAATTCGAACACTGTCATATTCTTCCAGCGTAAAATATCTGCCTATTCTTCTTACGTGATATCCCAGTTCCTGTGCAAAGTCCTGAATATCGATTTCCTCTATAATCCGATCACGAATATCGTTATCTCTTTTTTTATAAAATTCATATTTATGCTGGTTGATAAAAGCGACAACCGCTCTGCGGTCTGTCATATTCGGTAATTCAATATTCAGATATCTTGCCATATCCTCTACAAAATCAATCTGTTTCTGGCTTGGTAGCATAATTCCTACTCCTGTTCTCCCTGCTTATATTCTTCTATTTTCTTATTATGTTCTTCTATTTTTGCCTCATATTCTGTAATCTCACTATCAAAATCTGCAATCGCTTCCTGATATGCAACAATATCCGCTTCTAGCTGCTGTATCAAGATATCCGTATTTAACTGTTCTTCTTCCGTCTGATACTTCTTAGCACCTAGCAAAGAGTTGATACGTTCGTTCGCATTGTTTATTTTTGTTTCCTGTTCTGCAATCGCATTTCTGTTTTCTTCTATTTTTGCTTCACATTCTGCAATATCCATTTCTTCCCTGTTAATTAGATATTGCTGTTCCGAATGGTCCTTAATTTCTTCCACATGATTTACAGCTTTTTTATTTGTAAAATATTTTAACATTTCTTCTGTATCCTGTGTAAGTTTAATTCGAAAAGAAATTTCTTTGAATTTTTCCGGAACATTGTTAATCCGGATAATCGTAAGATTATCTGCTTCATAGATTTTTTCTACTTTCAGCTTCCCTTCTTTTCGATCTACGGCTTCATAATACAAATTTTCAATCCCATCCGTACTGTGATTTAAAATTTGAAACTCCAATTCCATCATTTTTTGCTTCGGCGCATAATCCCAGCGTTTCAAGGTAAAATCACGGTCTGCAAAAGTTGTTGTTGTTCCGATTGGAGTAGCCTGTATCAGTTTTCCGTCTTTCGGAAACCATTCCTTTGACGTAAAAAATGCAATCAGAAGAACTATATATACTACAACAAATCCTTCTAAAAACACACTTTTTTTCAAATGTATCCTTTTCAGTTGTTTTTTCATTATCTTCTTCCTTAGTCTTATAAATAATTCTGAAAAATCTCCTTCATAAAAAGAGGATGTAAATCTTTATCGATATAATAAATAGGCTTCCCAGAAAGAATAAGTTTTTTTCTTTCTTCTCTACTCACCGTGCCAATACATAGGATATCTGTTGCATCCTGCATTGCAGAGGATGTGTAAATAAAATACTTCCTTAATTTTTTTATATAGTCTTCTTTCTTATTTTCACCACAGTATATATAATATTTTTTCTGCATTTCTCTTTGCAGGACGCTTCTGTTCCCGCTTTCCTTTCTTTGTATCTTTACTGCAATACAAATTTTTCTTTCTTTAAAGCAAAATTTAACACTAATCTGTGTGTCCCACCAGCTCTGCCATGACACGTTGCCAGCGTAAAAATTTGTGCCGGTTCTTTTTCTTCATCTGAAGTTTCCAAATCAACGAAACTTCTTTTTTCTAAATTGCTTATAATTTCTTCTGCCTTGCTGCGTTCCCATGTCTTTTCTCCCAGTTCAAAAATATCATCTGTATTCTCACATTGAAAAACCGAAACTAGCTCTAATTCTTTCGTTCTCTCTTTTGTATAAAAATAAGCTGTTCGGTGAGATGCAGCATACTCCGTATCTCTATACTTTTTCAGACCACCAAACATTTGTCCGGAAATCATGTTATGCCCGTATAAGCAAACATGGAAATCCTGATTTAATTCCACATTCTGAAAGGCAAAGATAGAGCCTAAAGCACTTGCTTTTCCTCGAAAATCCTTTTTTAAATATTCCTGATCCGTATCTCCTATCAACACAGGATAATCTACCTTTGTTTCCGGTATATAAAGCCAGCCGCTAATCTCACTATTAACCTTTTCTAATGCTTCAAAGTCAATGTACCTGTTAAATGGATCGTCTGCGTCCAATTCTTCCTGATTACCGGCTGGAACTTTTACAACCTGTTCCTTTAAGGCTTCATTCTTTCCTTCTGCATTTAAAAATACAAACAGTTCCTTCATCCCTAATGCCAAAAACAAGAAAAGGCAGAATGTCAATATTACATTTATCAGTTTTTTCATTCTTTTTTCTTTGTTTTTTTCGTTCCTACATTAAGAGCTACCAAAAGCAGTACAATAATCAATGCCCCAGCAAAATATTTCAAAATAGGGCTGTCTAATCCAGTTTGCGGAGCTCCCGGTCTTTTCGGAGAGTCTGTTGTAATCCTTCCCGGTTCTGGTTCATGTTTCGGAATTACCTTAATGTCATAGTTCATTTCTCCCTCTGCTTCATCAAAGGTTGGAATGGAAATCAGAAATGGGGTTACTTTTTCATATTTTGCCGTATTCGTAGCCTCTAAAAAATATACACCCACCGGTAAATCTTGAAAGCAGAGCTTTCCATCTTTATCTGTCAACAACACTTTTTCTGCTGAAAAATCTAAAGCAGCCAGCTTCTCCGCAGCTTCTTCCATGTCTTTTGCTGACTCGATTGCATTTAAGTCAATACCTGAAGCAGAGAACTCATCTTTCATGACATATTCTCCTTTCGATATTTCTCCTACTTTGGTACAGGAAAATTCTACCTTTTCCCTTGATGTACCTTTTCTTCCTTCTGTCAGCTCTACGCTAATGCTGCCTTTTCCTTCTACATTTACCTTTTCCAGTTCTTTTTCATCCATGAGGGAGTTTTCGCCTTCTGTTCCTTCGTGGTTTACCAAAGCATTACTGTCATTTGCGTATACTTGTATACTAAATGCAAATAAAAGGATTGCAGTTAGACATAGCAGAATTTTACTTCTGATTCTTTTTCTCATACTTTTTCCTCCTAAAAAAAGAAATTGATCCGGCTACAATAAAAAGAAACGGCAACAGCAAAAAGAAAATTTCCCGAAAAGATGGCAACTTCTTCTCAATACTGTCATATTCCACTTTTTCATAAGGAACTCGTTCCCCTGTTACAACCAATCTCTGTGTGTTAATTCCATAAGGGGTACAGGTTATTAAGGTGCATAAATCCTTTTCCGGTAAAATCTCCAGCAGCTCCGCTTCCTCCGGTTCCATGACTTCTATTTCAGTAATGCGGTATGCTAAGGTTTCCCCACACGTACTTATAAAAAAAAGGTCTTCTTTTTCCAGTTCATCCAGTCTCGTAAACAGCTTGGAGTTTGGCAATCCTCTGTGTCCGGTAAGAATACATCTCGTATTATTCCCACCTACGGGAAGGCTGCTGTCCTGAAAATGTCCCACTCCACTTGCTAATACTTCCTCTGACGTTCCGTGATAAATCGGGATGTCTACGTTGATTTTTGGAATTTCAATACTTCCCATTACTCCTGTTCCGGAAAGGTTTAATAGATTTTCATAGTTTTCCTCACTTAAAATTCCATTCTGCAAGTCTCCAATGCTTGCCCCCTGCGTCTGAAATAGCATATCGTTGTATTCCGATGCTTTTGCTATGGCATCCTGTATCCGGCTTTTATCCTCTGCTTCCATACTGCTCTGATAAGTAGCGACAGCATCTTTTTGATGCTGTCGCTCTATTATGCTGCTTACCAGAGGATACGAT
>UMHO01004254.1_pt1 | contig 26695 bp, 25 predicted proteins | sample 1965561 | NCBI WGS metagenome assembly UMHO01 (sample SAMEA4836102, study PRJEB28245) | human gut metagenome | biome: gut microbiome; material: fecal sample | place: Denmark | collected 2008 | reverse complement strand
GGTGCAAGCTATATATAGATATATACTTGCACCTTGCACTAAATGTCCCTTTTATTCTATCCGAAGCAAAGCTCTCCCTATACTTTTGCTCGTTCATTAAAATACTTTTAAAATGCAATCATTCAAAATAATACAACCGTCACCAATGCTGCGCCATTACATTCGTCATTATTGGATATTACAAAGTGATAGGGCAAATGTTGTAACCGAACGTACATTCCCATTAGGTTGCATACAGATATTTTTAGTAAAAAAGAAGCGATTATTCTCACAAACCCATCATAAAATGCAGCCCCGATATTTCGTTTGTGGACAAGAAAAAGGATATACAGATATTTGCGCAAATGGAGATATAGAAATGCTTGTTGTTGTGTTTCAACCCTATGCGGCAAAATTGTTTTTCCGACAGCCATTATCCCTTTTTCAAGGAGAAAATATAGCAATAGAAGATGTAGAAGATAGAGAACTTACCGAGCTTGCCCACAAAGTGGCTGATACTGAAAACAACATCCGTTGCATAAACTTGATAGAACAATTCCTATTGCATCGTTTAATTGTCTGTTCAGACTATAATATAGATAGACTTTCTGTTGTAATCCAAGACATTAACCTTAACCCATACCTTGATGTCTGCAAATTAGCGAATACTGCTTGCCTAAGCACAAAACAATTCACACGGATTTTTACAGAATATATTGGAACTTCGCCTAAAGAATTTCTGAGAATTATAAGAGTACAACGGGCATTGTTCCTGTTACAACAAAATCCTCAATGTAATTTTGCGCAAGTAGCTTATAGTTGCGGCTTTTCCGACCAATCTCACATGATAAGAGAATTTAAACTGTTTACAGGATATACACCTTTAGAATATCTATCGGTTTACACTCCCATATCTGATTATTTTTCTAACTCATAAGAATGTCCGTATTCTTCTATCCACGTCTTTATGGCAATCGTAATTTTGCAATGTCTTAGCGCAGGACAAAGTAAAGTAATAACTAAAAGAAAAAAGAACATGAAGAATTTAATCGCATTCTTTGAAATCCCCGTTACCGACTTCTACCAATCGGTAAATTTTTATCAAGCAATCTTTGGGGTGAAACTTATGGTAGCCGAATACAGCAATGAAAAAATGGCTTGTTTTGTACAGGACGGACAAACGGTTGGTGCCATATCCTATGCACCTGACTTCAAGCCCTCAGAGCATGGTGTTTTAATTCACTTTAATTGTGAAGATATTGACTGGTCAATCCAGCAAGTATTAAAACAGGGCGGTAGTATTGCTATTCCTAAGACAAAAATCCAAGCTGAAGGGAAAGGGTATTTTGCCGTATTCACCGACCCTGCGGGTAATCGTATAGGACTTTATGCCGACTAATATGTACTGATAGAAAATATAGCTGCAAGTTGTTTCATTTGCAGCTATATTTTTGCTCGTAATCAATAAGAAACGGCAAAAATCCGTACCTTTGTAAAATGATTCAAGAGGATTTCAGATTTTACAAGCCTTGCAAGGAGTTACAACCTTACGTCAGGTATTATTGGGTATTCAAAAGCAATCAACCGCTGAATACCCTTACTTTTCCTATTGGTTGTCCTCAAATCATTTTCCATAAACAAACACCGCTTTATATCCCGGAACTGGGAATCTCTCAATCAGAATTTACCGTTAGCGGTCAGGTAAATTATCATTCACATTTATATGCGAATGGTAACGTAGAAATGATAGTTGTTGTATTTCAGCCATACACCCTAAAAGCCTTTTTGAATTTGCCCATATCCTTATTGCACAATCAAGAGGTTTCCGGTTATGACCTTGAAAACAAGCATTTGAAACGACTGGCTACACAAATCTTTGACTGCGAAAATGCAAGTTTATGTATTAGCGCAATAGAACAATGGCTGTTATCCCAAATAGCAGGTGCATTGACCTTAAAAACAGAATACAACATCAAAAGAATAACTGCCGTTATAAGACAACTGCTCATAATGCCGGAAACTTCTGTCAAGGAATTGACTTCTATTGCCTGTTTAAGCAAGAAACAGTTTGAACGTCTGTTTAATGAACTGGTAGGTGCGAATCCTAAAGAATATGCAAGAATAGTTCGTTTCCAGAAATCATTGAAACTGTTACAGCATTATTCAGAAGATGCAAATCAAGCTCAGTTGGCATATCAATGCGGTTACGCTGACCAGTCGCATTTTATCCGGGAGTTCAGACGATTCAGCGGTTATACCCCCTTATCGTTGCTAAATGTATGCAAACCTTATTCCGATTTGTTTAACGACCCTACATAATGTCCCTTTTATTCTATCTGTAGTTTGATAACCGACTTACCTTTGCGCTTATTCAACTAAAAATAAACGATAGAATGAAAGAAGTAAATCCAAAAGAAACGACCCGTGCCTACGCATTTGAAATGTGGATGAATGCACCTATGCCCATGCTTACCTTTTTCAAGACAATAGATGTAACTCGTATTGCCCGCATCAGCAAACGGACTGGACTAAAGTTTAATATGCTGATGTGTTGGTGTGTCGGGCGAGCGGCAAGCCGCATTAAAGAGTTCTATATGCTTCCCGTAGGGCGGAAGCTGATGCAATACGACAATCTTGCCGTTTGTTCCATTGTAGCCAATCGGGAAGGAGAAGTCAGTTCCTGCGATGTTCCTTTCTCCGATAATTTGCAGCAGTTCAATGCCGATTATTTAAGATTGACGAAGCAAGTTGCCGAAAGCTGCCAAAATCATGACCTGACGGATAGCATGGTGATTGGCACATCAGCCCTTGCTGGGTATGAGATAGACGGGGCAGTAGGCATGTACAGCGGTGTGTTCAATAATCCGTTTCTGATTTGGGGCAAATACAAACGGCGTTTATGGAAACGGACACTGGTTGTTTCCTTTCAGTTTCATCATACCCAGATGGATGGCGCACATGCTTCCCGTTTTTTGGAAAACCTACAAAAAGAAATTGAGAATTTAAAGGTATAATCAAGAACAAATGCTATCTTTGCAGAACTAACAGAAAAAATAGAATTGTTCAACCAATATGAAATGGCAAGTGTGCATATAGCTGCGCTTAACGGATAGCATTTTAGTCATAGCTATTCAGCAACGGACAGGCTTATAACAGGTTTGTCCTTTCTTGTTTTGCCATTATTCCAAATTCATAATCATGCGATGTGTCATGCCGCCTTATGCAGCAGGACTTGTCGCATCCTGTCAAGTTGAACAATGAACTATACATATAAGCATATTTGGCTCATCAACTTTCCTGTAATGATGAGCATCCTTATCGAACAACTTATCAATATTACCGATGCCATTTTCTTAGGGCATGTGGGAGAAATAGAATTGGGCGCATCCGCCATTGCCGGGATTTGGTATCTGGCTATCTATATGCTCGGCTTCGGTTTCAGTCTGGGTTTACAGGTCGTTATCGCACGACGCAACGGCGAGCAGCATTATTCCGAAACAGGAAAGACATTCTTTCAAGGATTGTTTTTCTTGTCGGGACTTGCTGTCTTTTTGTGTCTGCTCTCCAAACTGTTTTCTCCGATTATTCTAAGTAGGCTGATTACTTCTGCGGAAGTATATCATGCCGTGATTGATTATTTGGACGGACGAATTTGGGGACTGTTGTTCTCCTTTCCGTTCCTTGCCCTGCGCTCGTTCTTGGTTGGCATTACCCGTACAAAAGCCTTGAATATGGCGGCTCTGACAGCCGTATTGGTGAACATTCCGAGCAACTGGCTGCTCATATTCCATTGGAACATGGGGATAGCGGGTGCAGCCATCGCTTCGTCTTTTGCCGAAGCATGTTCGCTGGCGGTGCTGGCAATTCATGTCTTACGCAAAATGGATAAGCAGTTTTATGGATTATATTGGAGATTTGACAAAACCGTACTGCGCCATATATGTCAAGTGTCCGTTTGGAGCATGTTACATTCATTTATCAGCGTAGCACCTTGGTTCCTGTTCTTTGTGGCAATAGAACATTTGGGAGAACTGCAACTGGCAGTGGCAAACATTCTCCGAAGCATTTCCACCCTGTTCTTTGTCATCGTCAATTCGTTTGCCGCCACAACTGGCTCGTTGGTAAGCAATCTAATTGGAGCGGACGAAAGAGGGCAAGTATTTCCGCTATGCAGCAGAGTAATCCGATTAGGCTATGCCATCGGTTTACCGCTGATTGCGCTTGCGTTGGTATTCCATCAGCCTGTTGCCAGTGTCTATACAGACAATCCAGCTATCGTGCAGACAGCATGGTTGCCGTTTGTGGTCATGCTGCTGAACTATGTCCTTGCCTTACCCGGCTATGTCTATATGAATGCCGTTACGGGAACAGGAGCGACACGGATAGCTTTCATCTTTCAAGCGACAACCATTGCCGCCTACCTGCTCTACCTGTGGGGATTGAGCCATTGGGATGTACCTCTTGCCGTTTATTGGACGGTGGAATACCTGTTCGTGATTGGACTTGGGGTGCAGTCTGTCATTTATCTGAAATATAAACACTTTTAGAAACTGAATGTTATGATAAAAAAAATATATCCACGCACAGGCGACACGCAGACTGTGTACCTGAATGCAATTGTGAAAGACCCGTCTATCGAAGTGGGCGACTATACCATCTATAATGATTTTGTGTCCGACCCATTGCTTTTCGAGCGGAACAATGTACTTTATCATTACCCTATTAACCACGAGCGGCTGATAATCGGAAAGTTCTGCTCCATCGCCTGCGGTGTAAAATTCCTGTTCAACTGTGCCAACCATACCTTGAAATCCTTGTCCACCTACACTTTTCCGCTCTTTTATGAGGATTGGAACTTGGAAAAATCAGACGTGGCAACAGCTTGGGACAACAAAGGCGACATCGTGATAGGCAATGATGTATGGATAGGCTATGAAGCGGTGATAATGGCAGGCGTTCACATCGGAAACGGGGCAATCATAGCCGCCCGTGCCGTTGTTACGAAAGATATACCGCCTTATACGATAGTTGGCGGTGTTCCTGCCCGACTGATAAGGAAGCGTTTCGATGAAGAAGTGATACGGGAACTCGAAACATTGAAATGGTGGGACTGGTCTGCCGAGAAAATACAGCGATGTTTTCCTTATATCAGGAAAGGTGATATAAACGGGTTGTTGCAAATGGCTGATAGTATATAGCATGAAAAGATTTGCGGAGGAAATACTGGCTAAGATTGACGCAGAAATCCGATTAAGGGATTGTGGTGTCAATTCTACAATGGATAATGCCTTGTATATGGTAAGGTTCATTGCACCTATGTACGAACAACTAAGAGAAATGACTATTAGCTATTCATTTCCGAGTGTAGAAGATGAAATATGTTTTTTCAAGGAATTGAAGCCGGAAATTCTTAGCAAGTATATCTATTTCAACAAGGTGTACCATATAGAGTTGAAATGTCCTGATGGTAGTAATAACTGCATTCGGGAATATTTGAGTGCAGAATTGGATAAGCTGACGTATTTCTTCCGCAACAATATAGAGGTTTATCAGTATGTCCGTTCCCAATCAACGCATTTGGATAACTTCTATTTTACTCGAAAACCAATAAAGACTTCAATTATACCAAGTCTTGAAAGTTTCCAATATGATACAGACCCGCTATTTTCAACCGGATATGACTATAAAGTGGCAAAGATACTATGCAATAAATACTTGAAAGTTTATTTAGAGAATAGGATAGCTAACTTAAATAATATAGAACACAAAATTGTGAAAAGCTCTAAATGCAGTTCTATCTGTTTTACAGGCAGAAAGAATGCCTTGATAGAATTAGGCTATGCCCTTGTCTCTTCCGGCGATATAAATCATGGCAATATAGAGATTAAAGAGTTTATGGAGTACCTTAGTTCCATATTCAACATAGACTTAGGCGGTTATTATGATGCGTATATCGCCATGAAAGAACGAAAAGACCAGACCGCCTACTTGAATTTGTTGGCAGAAAAACTATCCAAGCGAATGAGAGAAGATGACAACAAGAGATAATCATCTGATATTCTTATTTATAAAATACCGTGTTCATACCGACACGGTATTTTTATTTTCACCTTGTTTTGTCCTCAAAACGGGCTTGTACTGTACTCCTTCAAGCCTAATTCCCACAGAAAACAGTCCCAAGTACACTAAAAATATTTTTACCATGACGGTATGAACCATGACTTTTAGTCTTTCTCATATCCCGAACTTTGCAACAAAATCAAATAGTTAGCAATATGGATGTGATTACGATTGAATCAAAAGCCTATAAGGAAATAGTGGCTAAGATAGATGTGATAGCCAACTATGTGTTTTCACAAGAGGACACGAAAAACGAGGATGAAATTTGGGTGGACAGTTACGAAGTCTGCACATTTCTTCAAATCAGCGACCGTACTTTGCAGCGTTTGCGTGCCAAAGGTGTAGTTGCTTTCTCCAACATAGGAGGACGGTGTTATTACAAGATAGGCGAATTGAAACGCCTGCTGGAAGAACGGCTGATAAAAAGCAATGACGAATGTATGCGTAACCTGATAACCAATCATGAATTGTATGCTAAGGAAAGAAGAAATACTAAGCAGGACAAATAACGGCTTGTCGGTGTTCAAGCACTACCTGCCCGGCAACTGGCGCATCGGTAGGAACTTCCTCAATCCGCTGTACGAGGACAGCAAGGCTTCCTGCAACATTTACTTTGACCGACACAGCGGCATGTACAAGATGAAGGACTTCGGCGATGACCGTTACAGCGGCGACTGCTTCTTTTTCGTGGGGCAACTGAAAGGGCTGGACTGCAACCGGGCTTCGGACTTCATCGAGATACTGGCGACCATCGACCGGGACTTGGGATTGGGACTGGCTGTGGGCACTCCGATAACCATACCCCAAGCGAACTATAACTGGAAAGTATCAAACAAGAGCGAAGAAACCTCCGAAAAGCCCGCCAAGCCCTACCAGTTCCGGGAACAGAAGTTCACTTCCACCGAACTGGAGTACTGGCGGCAATACGGCATCACGCCCGAACTGCTGGAGCGGTACAAGGTCTGTTCACTTCAGGAATATCACAGCGAAACGGCAGAAGGAAAGCCATACGCCTACATTTCATCAGCGGCAGAACCGATGTACGGCTACAAGGGCAAACAGCATATCAAGCTGTACCGTCCTTTTTCCACGCCCCGTTTCCTATATGGCGGCAGCTTCGGCGAGAACTATTGCTTCGGGCTGGAGCAACTGCCCGCCAAAGGCGATACATTATTCATCACAGGCGGCGAGAAAGACGTACTTTCGCTGGCGGCGCACGGTTTCCATGCCGTCTGCTTCAACAGCGAGACGGTAACTATTCCGGCAAACCTGATTTTCAGACTATCTTTCCGCTTCAAACACATTGTCCTGCTCTATGATACAGACAAGACGGGCAGGGAAAGTGCCTGCAAGCAAGAAAAGTCATTGGCGGAGTTTGGCGTAAAACGCCTGTCGCTTCCGCTTCCGGGTACGAAAGAGGAAAAGGACATCTCCGACTACTTCAAAGCCGGGAACACCCGTGAGGATTTCCTGAAACTGTTCATCGAATTTTTAGACAACCTGTATAGCGACACACTCATCATGCTTAAATCGTGCGAGATAGACTTCAACAACCCGCCTGCCAAAGCGCAGGTGATTATCTCGGCGGGCGATGTCCCGCTGGGTACGCAAGGCAACCTGTTCGGCATCACGGGCGGCGAGGGAACGGGTAAGAGCAACTATGTAGCCGCCATCGTATCGGGCTGCGTCTGCCCGGCGGATGCGGAGATTGACACGCTCGGCATCCACGTAACGCCCAACGGAGGGCGCAAGGCAGTCTTGCTCTATGACACCGAACAGTCGGAAGTACAGCTTTTCAAGAACGTGAGCAACCTGCTGGCACGTGCCAAACAGCCGGGCAAGCCGGACGAACTGAAAGCCTTCTGCCTGACGGGGATGTCCCGAAAGGAACGCCTGAATGCCATCGTGCAGAGCATGGACAAGTTCTATTACCAATACAGCGGCATCCAGTTGGTCGTCATTGACGGCATCGCCGACCTCGTAAAGAGTGCCAACGACGAAGCGGAGAGCGTGGCGGTGATAGACGAACTCTATCGGCTGGCGGGCATCTACAACACCTGCATCCTGTGCGTGCTGCATTTTGTCCCCAACGGCTTGAAGCTGCGCGGGCATCTGGGCAGCGAACTGCAACGCAAGGCGGCGACCATCCTTTCCATCGAGAAGGACGAAGAACCCACGCAGTCGGTAGTGAAAGCCCTGAAAGTGAGAGACGGAAGCCCGCTGGACGTGCCGCTGATGTTGTTCGCTTGGGACAAGGAAGCCGGAATGCACACCTACCGGGGCGAGAAACCACGTGAAGAAAAGGAGAAACGCAAGGAAAGGGAACTGGTTGGCGTTGCCCGTGATATTTTCGGCAGGCAGACACACATCACCTACATAGACCTTTGCGAACAGTTGCAGCAGGTCTTGGACATCAAGGAGCGGACAGCCAAAAGCTACATCCGCTTCATGCGGGAGCGGGAAATCATCCTGAAAGACCCGGCGAACCAGAGTTATTTCATGATTGGTCTCATTTAATCCGGCAGCTTATGTATATCGACAAGGAAAACTTCGAGGCATGGATGGAGCGCATCATGGACAGGCTCGACATGCAGGACAAAAAGATAGACCGTCTGCTGAACAGTCAGAACTGCTTGGACGGTGAAAAGCTGCTCGACAATCAGGACTTGTGCTTTCTGCTCAAGGTGAGTGTCAAGACCTTGCAGCGTTACCGGAAGAAAGGCATACTGCCCTACCTGCTGCTGGACGGGAAGTATTACTACCGGGCAAGCGACATACACAAGCTGATTCGTGAGCGCACGGATTAGCGGTGTTATTTGTCATCGTTCAATTACGTAATCCTGTTTTGTCGTGAGACAAGGCAGGATTTTTGAGTTTCATGCCAAATAATTCCGGTTATTTGATTAACTTTGCGAAATTAGACAGAGTATGACGGCGATTTGTTGGCATTTTTCCGGCATTTCGTCTTGATATAAAACATTGAAAATAAGCGTTCCGCTGAACGTCCTGATACGAAAACTGGCAAATTTTCAAATTGAGGGGATATTCAGTGCAGGATACGCTATGCAATCGCATAGCGTGGTCTTGCCTGTTTCCTCAAAGGTATTGCCAGTACCACGTATCGAAGCAGTGTAAGAGCCACGCTTCTTTTATGGATATTGGCGGACAGTTGAATAGGAATTATTAAACTGTTAAATACCGGATAAGATGAAACAAGTAAAAGCGCACATCGCCGTATCTCTGGACGGGCATACAGCTACATTGGATAATGAACTGGACTGGTTGCCCGATGAAGTAAAAGCCATCGTAGGCAAACACTTTCTGGAAGCTGACTGCCTGCTGATGGGGGCAAACACCTATACCTATATCTTTGAGCATTGGGGCGGGTGGCCGTACAAAAAACAGCGGTCTTTTGTCGTGTCGCACCACGATACCAACCTTACGCCGGACTGCGGCGTGGAGTTCCTGACCGAAGAACCGCTGCGCAAGGTCTATGAACTGAAACAAACGCATGACATACTGGTGGTGGGCGGCGGCAAACTGCTTACCTCGCTGATAAAAGCCGAACTGTTGGACTACCTGACCCTATACACCGTCCCGCTCATGGTAGGCAAAGGCATCGGCTTCATCGGGGAAACCTTCGGGTCGCAGTGGAAACTGTCGGAAAGCGGGATGCTGGATGGCGGGGTTGTCCGTTCAACCTACTTGTTTGAAGGGTAAAAGATGCGCCCGGCTTGTTCTCCGGGCGCAATGGCACAATTCCATCGGATTGGCTACTTCTTCGGTTTTCCTTTCTTCTCCGGGAACGAGAAAGCGACATTGAACTGTTCGTCCAGCACCAGCGAAGCGTCGAAAGCCTTGCCGTTCTTGCCCTTGAAGCCTTTAATCAGCCCGGTCTTGCGTTTCGTCACCAGTTCGACAATCTGTTTATCTGTAAGTTGTTTGTCGCACTTGCTGCGGAATATGGTCAGCGTACAGTCCACGTTGGAACACTTCGCCACTTTCGGATAGAACAGGATGCGCCCGTTGCCGCACTTGGGACACGGGCAGGTCTCGCCGCTGGCGAAGGACAACTGCACCGACAACAGTTCCGCCGTGATTTGGATGGCGTACACCTCGATGCCCTTGCGGAACGTGTCGGCATCCATGCTGCCCGCTTCTATCTTGGCGAGGGCGGTTTCCCACATGCCCGTCATCTCCACATCGGCAATCTTCTTGTCCTTGACAATCCGGTAAACGGCAAGTCCCTTGTCGGTCGGCACAAGGTTCTTCTTCTCCCGCACGATGTACTGGCGGGCAAACAGTGTCTCGATAATCGCCGCACGGGTGGCGGGCGTACCTATCCCGGCATCTTTTAGGCTGGCTTTCAGTTCGGTATCCTCCAGTTCCTTCCCGGCGTTTTCCATTGCCGCCAACAGGCTGCTTTCCGTGTGCAGCGGTTTCGGTTTGGTCTGCTTTTCGAGCAGATCCACGCCGGAAAGCGGCAAGGTCTGTCCCTCTTGAAGCGGCGGCAGGGTGGCGGCATCTTCATCTTCGGTGTCCTGCTCACTGAACACGGCACGCCAACCCGCTGTTTTCATCACCGCCCCTTTTACCGTGAAACCGGTATCTCCGGCGGACAACATGGCGGTGGTAACGTCCTTCACACACTTGCCCGAAAAGGCTTCCAGCATACGCCCGGCTACCAGTTCGTAAATAGCCCGCTCATCCTTGGAGAGTTCGCCCGGCAGGTTCTCGGTAACAATCAGGGCATGGTGGTCGGTTACTTTGCCGTCATTCACGCTGCGGCGGTTCAAGGTTGCGCCATTCAACCCGGCGGCATACCCGGCAAAACGGGGGTATCGCTCCAAAAGGGCGATGCGTTCCGGCATTTCCTCGAAAACATCTTCCGAAATATAACGGCTTCCGGTTCGGGGATAGGACATCACTTTCTTCTCGTACAGGCTCTGCGCTATGGAAAGCGTCTTGTCCGCCGAGAAGTTCAGTTTCGTGTTGGCTTCCTTTTGCAGCGTGGTCAGGTCGTACAGAAGCGGCGGTTCTTGGGCGGTTTCTTTCCTTTCAACGGACTTCACCACAAGCTGCCCGGCATCCTTTGCCCGTTGCAGGGCGGCTATGGCTTCGGGCTGCTGTTCCCATCTGGCAGTCGATTGGGCGGTGAAACCAATTCCCCCGCTGGCGGTGCTGGCTTTGAGTTGCCAGAACTTGGTCGGGACGAAATTCTTGTTCTCCAGATAACGGTCGCATATCATCATAAGTGTAGGTGTCTGCACCCTGCCCAGCGAGAACACGCCCTGCCCGGCGGCTACGCTCAACGCTTGGGTGGCGTTTATCCCTATCAGCCAGTCCGCTTCACTGCGGGACTTGGCGGCAAGATAGAGGTTATCGTAACGTTCGCCCGGCTGCAAGTTCTCCATGCCCTCCCGGATTGCCCTGTCGGTCAGGCTGCTTATCCACAGCCGGACAAAAGGCTTGTGGCAGCTTAGGTAATGGAAGATGTAACGGAAGATTAACTCGCCCTCACGTCCGGCATCGGTAGCGACAATAATCCGGTCGCATTGGTCGAACACCTCCTTAATCACTTTCAACTGCTTCAACACGCCGGGGTCTGCCTTATAGCCTTTTTCGGCTTTCACCTGACGGGGAATTAGCTGGAAGTCCGCCGGGATTATCGGCAGGCTCTCCCTGCGGAAGTTCGCTACGCCGTAGGCTTCGGGCATGGCTAGCTGTATCAAGTGGCCGAACGCCCATGTTACCATGTACCCGTTGCCGGACAGATACCCGTCATTCCTCTGTGTCGCCCCGATGACGCGGGCGATGTCCTTAGCCACGCTGGGCTTTTCTGCTATCAATGCTATCATAGTTCCTTGCTTTTTAAGTGGTCATTACATTTTCATTCCTTTGGATTTCTTGGGCTTGTCCGCTTTCAGAGTTTTGTCCCGCGTTTTCTCCTGCTTCTCCTTCTGCTTGGCGGTGGGCTTGTCCTGACCCTGTTTCAGCGGCTCTTTAGCCTGCTTGGTGGCTTCGTTGGTCTTGCCCTCCGTATTGACCGCTACCTGTGTCCGGTTCTCGGCGGCTGGGGTAACGTCCTTCGCCTGCACCTTGTCGGGGGATTTGCCTTGTGCGCCGGGCTGCACATGCCCGTTGAACTCCACGCCTTTTTCGTCCTTTACTCCGGCTACCTGCCGTTGTGTCGGCTGTTGTCCCTGCTGCAAGGCTTGTACGGCTGACCTCGGTAGGAACTCCAAGCCACGCTCCACCGCACTGACTTGCAGGTAGGCACTGCGTTTCGTCCCGTCCTTGAATTGCAGGTTTTCCATCTTGACGGGTTTCCCGGCTTCAAAAGCGGCTTTCTGCTCCGGGCTCACTTTCACGCCGCAAACGGCATCGGGACATTTCCATTTGTCAGCCCGCATGTACTCCAGTTCGTGCGTCTGCCTGTCCCGGCTGATGAATACGGGGATTTGCTCCCCGCTTTTCGGGTCTTTGATTTGTGCGATGTTTCCCAAATTGCCCGTGCTTTGCAGGGTAGTCTGTTCTTGCTTGGAAAACTCGTGCCCGTTATACGGGCGTTGCAACAGCTTCTCGTCCTGCTGTACGCCATGCAACTTGGGTACTACCGTTCCGTCCTTCGCCTGATAGAAAGAGAGCTTGACATCGGTCGGTTTGAGGTAGAAACCGCCTATACTGCCCGAAACAGTGTAGGTGTTGCGGGATTTGTAGCCACGCATCACCCGGTCGAAGTCCTTCGTGTTTTTCAGGGTCTCGGCGGTGATGCCCACTTTTTTCAGGCTCTCCCAGTCAATCTTCGCCGGGTCGAAGCGGTAGCCCTGCTTGGATTCCGGGTTGTCCGGTTTCGGTACACGGAGTGCTTCCGTCTGCCTGTCGCCCTCCGGCGTGGGGTTGCGGTGGTTGTCCTCGATAGCCTTCGCGTTTTGTTCCACCTCCGATGCCTTGCAGCGGAACAACGCCAGCCCTTCGGTGTCCTGAAACTTGCGGTAGAAGTTGGCGACAAGGTTGCTGATGATGTCGCCGTTCTTGTCCACCTGCATGAACTCGCCGCCCTGTATCGGCGGCACGGTCTGCAAGTTGCCCTCCTTGTCGAATCCTTTAACGGCACTCACTTTCCCCTGCTGTTTGTCCAAGACCAGCAGCACGTCCTTTTCCTGCCCCTCTACGGGCGGGGTCATTCTGTTTTCGCTCATAAATCATTGAAATTAAACGGTTGCGGGAATAGTCCCGTCCAAAGGTAACGACTAAATATGCTATATTTTGATAGGCGGCAATGAGTGTCCCGATTTGTCCTACGGTGTCCCGGTTTGTCTGAGCGGTATATCCAAACAGTATAATTCAAACTAGGTTAAATAGCTAATATCTCAATAAATAGAAGAAAAATCGTATCTTTGAAAAATAAAATTTTCATCTCAAAAATGACTTATTAATAATATTTTACACATATGAAACAGATTGTAATTCCAATAGACGGACAAAATTCCATCATTGATAGTATACAAAATTTTGTTATTGTTGGTGCAAATGGAAGTGGCAAAAGCCATCTAGGTGCATGGATTGAAACAAAAAACAAAGATGTATTAAGAATATCAGCTCAAAGAGCATTATCAGTGCCAGACGTTATTACTTTTAAAAGTGAAGAAAATGCTTGGAATAAAATTTTATATGGCACAGAAACAGAACATAATAAAGGCTATAAATGGAATTGGGGAAAAAGATATACAACTCAACTCGTAGATGATTATGATAGTGTACTTTCTGCAATATTCGCAAGACAAAATAAAGAAAATGCATGTTATGTCAAAGACTGTAAAGATAGAGAAAAGCGTCATGAGGAGAAGGCTATCGTTCCATTAATGATTACTGATAAAATAATTGAAATATGGAATACTGTTTTCCCTCATAGGGAAATATTATTTGATGATGCTAAAATTAAAGCTCGTATAGATGAAAATAATGATTATCATGCCAAGGATATGTCTGATGGAGAGCGTGTTGCTATATATTTAATTGGACAATGCTTAGTTGCACCCTCTGGTACAATTATAGTTATAGATGAACCAGAAATACACCTTCATAAATCTATAATGTTCAAATTATGGGATAAAATTGAAGAACTCTGTTCAGACAAGGTATTAGTTTATATTACACATGATTTAGATTTTGCAGCTTCTAGAAAAGAGGCTACAAAAATTTGGGTAAAATCATATGATGGAAAACAAAATTGGACACTAAATATACTTGAATCTGAGACAGAAATTCCTGATAGTTTAATGTTTGAAGTATTGGGAAATAGAAAACCAGTATTATTTGTCGAAGGAGAAAGAGGTAGTTATGACAATCAACTATACCCATACATCTATGAAAAATATAATATTATCCCTTGCCATGATTGTTCAAATGTTATCGAAATGACAAAAGCTTTCAATAATGAACGTGTAAAGAATTTGCATAATTATGATATCAAAGGGTTAATAGACCATGACTATTTAACAGAAGAAGAAATTTATAGTTATCAAACATCAAATGTATATACATTGTCGGTTGCTGAAATAGAGAATCTATACTTATCGGAACCACTTATAAAAATTGCAGCAAATTATTTATTACTAAATCCAGATGAAACATTTAATAAGGTCAAGGAATTTCTTTTTCAAGAATTTGAAAAGGAATATGATTTACAACTAGCTTCTATGTGTGCTAAAGAAATTCGCCATAAATTACAATGCTATACAAAGCCCAAAGAAAATACATTGGAAGCACTAAAAAGCAAGATGGATATATTAAAAAATTCTATTGATGTAGAACTGATTTATAATAATCGAAAACAAGAAATAGATAAAATCCTAAATGAAAAAGACTATGACGGATTATTAAGGGTTTATAATAGAAAAAGTTTACATGAACGAGTTTCCGGAATATTCAATTTATCATCTAAAGAATATCCTAACCTTGTATTGAGATTATTAAAGAGTGATAAGAAAGAAATGGTAATAAATGCCCTAAAACAATACACTCCTAATTTGGATTAGAAAAAATAAGGGCGTACCCAAATTGAACTTTACCCAATAAATACCTTTAGAAAAACTAAAGAGTCTTATCATTACCATAAAATATAGTTTGATATGACTCTTTAGTTTTAAGGAAAAATATTGCAATTACTATTCTGATTTTTTTATCAAGTAACATAGATCCGGGTCATTCTTGATACGGATTAACTCGTCCTCGACAATCTGCCGGACTTCCTGCCGGATGCGGTCGTAATTGGCTTGTATCTCCTCCTGCATCCGGTCGTTGCCGTCCTTGTCGGTGAAGTCGATAATCTGCGGCAGCTTCACATACCGGGCGGTTTCCCGCTTCACCTTCTCATTGTCCACCACAATTTCACAATGGAAAATCTTCTGCTCTATCCGCTCGTCGAAATTGTCCGCCACAGCCCCCACGAACATCCCTTGCGTGAGGTTGGATATTTTGCTGGCAGGTATCAGGCTGTCCATTTGGGTGCTTATCGAGGTGGACTTCTCCCGCTGGTTGATGGTCATGCTCTGCCGCTTCTGCAACACCTTCCCGAAACGCTCCGACAATATCTTTGCCGTCTCACCGACCACTTGCCCGCTGAACACGTTGCCCACCGTGTTTTGGATAACCTTGCTTTCCTTGTCCCCATAGTCACGGGTAAGCTGGCTGTAATCCTGAAAGCCCAGCAGTACCGCCACCTTGTTGCTTCGGGCGGTGGCAATCAGGTTGTCCAGACCCCGAAAATAGATAGTGGGCAACTCGTCTATTATCACCGAACTTTTAAGCTGACCTTTCTTGTTTATCAGCTTCACTATTCTACTGTTATATAATCCCAGTGCCGCCGAATAGATGTTCTGACGGTCAGGGTTGTTTCCGACAACCAAGATTTTAGGCTCTTTCGGGTTGTTTATATCCAGCGAGAAATCATCGCCCGTCATTACCCAGTAAAGTGCCGGGCTTATCATACGGGAAAGCGGTATTTTCGCGCTGGCTATCTGTCCATAGGCTAAGCACCCGGCGCCTTGCCGTGTTTTATCACGGTAGGTTTCCAAGCACTCGCCTCCGAACCGTGCATACAGGTCTCCCCGTACACGGCTCTCCACCTTCTCATTCAGTCTAACTTTCCTGCGTGTATCTTGTGATGACATACTGAACATACTGCTAATGTTTTACGTTTACGTGAAATCATTTTAATCTCCCAATCCCTTTTGCCATTAAGGTCTTTAAGTTTACGTATATGGTGCATTTCGAGGTTGTCCGTAGCACCGCAGTTTTCACATACCCGTGCTTGAAGTCTCTTGATTAAACCATTTCTGCCGCCCGTTATGGCAATCGTGTTGGGTAGTCTGTCATCTAAATACCGATTAGGCAGTTCCTTACGTTTAAAGCCTTTGTCATAGAACTCACGTTTGAACTCATATCCATTTTTATTGGTGTACGGTATGGCAAATACTCCGTTTTTCTTGTACCTTGCTATGATTTTCTTTTTCGAGGTACTGTATTTTGCGGCATATGTCTTATACATACTGTATTCCATTATATTATAGAATGAATCTATCACAGGACTGTTGTTTGCAATCGAATAGAAGTTATAGAACCCCATGATTTCGGAGTTATATTGGCTTATAATCTCCAAATCATCAAGACAACGCATGTATGAACGACCTTTTGGCTTCCAGACTTCCTTTCCATTTTGTACGGTGATTTTTACCGCATCATATTCAAGGAGTTTCTTTCTCATAACCTCGGTTGTCACATACAAAACTATCTTGTGGTCTAAGCTTCTTGTTAAATGTCCGTTTTTATCCCTATGGGTATCGTTTGACTTTCTCACGAATATGTCATATCCGAGAAATTTAGCATGTTTCCTTGCATTAGTAATCAGCGTTTTCTCATCAGATAGTTCCAATTTCAATTTTTCAGCCATAAATTTCTTTATGTCCTCTTTGATATGGATACAGTCTTCTTTACTGCCAATAATACCAATTAGGAAATCATCCGCATATCTCACATATTTCAGTCGTTTCATGTCCGAGTCCATTTCATCACTTGCGGGATACTTAAGACGTTCTTTAACAATCTCTTTGATTTGCATCATCAGTCGTTGACGTTCAACTTCGTCCGTTGACTTTTTTAGCTTCTCAACTAACTTGGCTTTCCGTTGTCCAAAACGTTTTACTATCGGATTTTCTTTACGCCTTTTCCCTTTATCAAATCTATTGATGTATTCCTTAATGTATTTGTCAAACTTGTCAAGATAGATATTTGCCAATATGGGACTTATTATTCCACCTTGAGGTGTTCCACTATACGATTTGTGAAATACCCAATCTTCTACATACCCGGCATTCAGGAACTTTCGGATAAGACGCAGAAAGCGTACATCCGAAATACGTTCTGAAAGAATTGCTATCAATACTTCGTGGTCAATATTATCAAAGAAACCTTTGATGTCTCCCTCGATAAACCACTTTGTATTGTTGAATCTTTTTTGGACGTTCCAAAGTGCAGTCTGTGGACTTCTCTGTGGTCTGAAACCATGAGAGGAGTTTTCAAAACTACCCTCATAGATTGCTTCCAAAATCATTCGAATAGCTTCTTGCAGGAGCTTGTCAATGAATGACGGAATACCCAGCGGTCGCATCCTCCCGTTTTTCTTGGGAATATACACCCGTTGAGAGGGATTCGGCTGATACGTCTCATCTTTGAGCGTATCAATCAACCGTTCAATATGAGATATACTGAAGCCGTCAACGGTTTTTCCGTCAACACCTTTGGTCATATTACCCTGTTTTGCATATATGCGTTGATAGGCAATATAGTACATCTCGTCATTAAACAGTATCCGATACAAACGTTCAAACTTGTAGTCCAAGTCGGAACTATGTTGTGTTAGACTGTTTAATATCTTCTCTGGATTTCTTTTCATGTCTCTCACATTTTCCAAAATTTGACATTAAACGATATTGGCTGCTTCCCTTCGCCATGTACAAGGCTTTCCCTTGCTCGGACTACTACGGAAGCTCTGTTGCCATATGGGTTGCCCCACTTAGGCAATCCCCGTTTAGACATATAATAACTATTGGCATGATAGATTGTCGGATACGACTTTCGTCCTTTACTATGTATGTAGTTGCTCCGTGATAAGTTCTTTTGCCCAAACAACCTACAAGGCGAAGTTGGGTATCACGGCTTGGCGTCTGTAACTGTCTTCCGCCAAGGCTTAACCATCGAGCCGCTGAGACTATCGTTTAACCAGTATAGGCTTTATCCTCATATCTATCGTTTCACCTCGCCACCCGGTCAGGACTTGACAATTAGTCCACTTGTGGCTTTACCGACATGCTACACTCCCCATCGTCTTTCGTTGAATGGATAAGTCGGCTGGTGATAAGTAATTATTTCAAAGAACACGTACTTAATAGCTTGCCAAAGCTATATTTATTATATGCCCTTACGGGCGCACCTGCAACTGCTCCTGCGCATCGGATTCCCAAGCGTCCACGAACGGGGAAAGATAATTTTCCAGTTCAGGATAACTGCGTAAAATCGTGAACACATCGGCGTATTTCTTGTTCAACAGTTCTATGGCATGGGGGAACGTGCAATACTTGCCGCCTTGATAGATACGGAGATACCAAATTATAGCCGCCAAAAGGATAATCGGGCTTTCCACAAAGAAGTCACCCTGCTTGCTTATCCAAGAGCGATTGAGGTTAAGCATAATCGTGTAGCTGGCTTCGTAAGCGTCCGCAATGTCCGACATGAAACTGGCGTTTATCGGGTTGCACCGATGGCTCTTGCGTGGGTCGTCAAAGTTGATAACGTAAAACTTCGGCTTTACCTTGTAGCCGTCCAGATGGTTAAGCAGGTGGTTATAAGCGATTTCAGAAAGGTCAGGGAACTTATAATCATAACAATACATCGAAAATCCCTTCTCGATTTGCTGTTTTATGTAACTGTTCACCACGGCGTATGACTTGCCGCTGCCCGGCGTACCCAGCACAAGGCTGGCACGGAACGGGTTCACCACGTTTATCCAGCCGTTGTTCCACTTCTTTTTGTAGTAAAACCGTGTGGGCAGGTTCACGGAATATTCATTTTCTATCAGGCGGGTTTCCTGCTGGAAACTCTCATTTTCCGTGTTAAAGACATCATCCATCAGGTTGTTCTTCAACAACCGGGACATCCATGTACCCGCCATGAGCAGGCATATATAGCCCGCCAACAGCGTGGCGATGTAAAACGCCGTGTCCGCCGTATGCGGAAGCGGCAGTTCCAGCAGCCACCAGTTGAAGAAAAACAGCACGACACCCGCCGCAAGGCAGCAGTAAATCTTCACCCAAGTTATCTTTTCATTCTTCACCCCTTTTGTCCCGATGCACGACAAGGCGAGGAACACCACCGCAAAAAGTTTCGTCCAAAGAACAGACGAGAACAGCCCGGTGGTATGCTGGAAGTTCCATAAAATCTTGTCTATCACCTCAAAGGTTACTCCCCATCCTTTCAGGCTGGAGTAACAGAACCAGTACACGTTGATTCCCACGAATAGAATACTGACAGCCCGCATAAAGTCCATGACCCTTGCAAGCCCCCTCAAATCATCTTCCTGTTGCATAATCGTATGTTTTTATGTTAATCAGTTAGTCGATGCGCCTTGTACGCTTCTTTTTCTTCTTCTTTCTCTTTTGGCTGGCAGTGTCCTGTGGCTCATCACCGCCTGACGCGCCACCACCCAGCAACCCGCCGAAAGCCCCCAGTACGGAAGCCACACCCGAAACGATGTCGGCTTTTGGTGCTAAGTCCGGCTGTTCCTGATGCGTGGATTGCTCCTGCCGCATATCCGTTTTACTTTCATCGGAGTATAAACCGTTGAACACGTTCGCCGAAAATTCCTTGCCCAGACGTGAGCCGTTCAGCACCACCCGGCTGTCGTGGTCGATGAATGTAACGCCATAGATACGCCCGCTGTCGTTCCAGCGGAACACCACGTCAATGCCCTGCCGATTCAGTTCCCGTTCAAACTCCAACCGGGTGCGGGCTGTCCGCATGGCGGCGGCGACAATTTTCCGGGTACGCTCTTTCAGTTTTCCGTCCTTAATCACTTTACCAGATTTCTCCATCCTGCGCTGTACCGCTTCATACCCCACCGACCTGCCGATGCGGGATGCCTTTACCGGATTGCCCACCTTTTCGCCCTTGCCGTTCATGGCAGAATAGACAATGCCCTGATAGGCTCTGCCGTTTATCTCCCCCTTGACTTCCTCGGCACATACGTTATAGGCGGCAAGCAACGCCCTGTACTCCCCAAACGACTGGAAGCGGTAGCCATAGCAAGCCGCTTTCACGGTGTTGCCGATTTGGTGCTTCACGTCCCCGGCTGCGTAATCCACCTTTTTAAGTTCCGGGCGTTCCGTCCGTTCTTTCTTTTCCGCCGGGTGAAGCCCGTACTTTCTTTCCAGTTCACGGGTAATCTGTTTGCTTCTCCGGTGCTCGAATTTGTCATTCAGCGGTCTGCCGTTCTCGTCCACCCGCAAGCCTACGATGTGGATATGGTGGCGGTCGATGTCGGTATGCTTATATACTAAATAAGGTTGCCCGCCATAACCCAGCTTTTGCATATACTCTTTGGCAATGTCAGACAGTTGCTGGTCTGAAAGCACGTCTTCCGGGTGCGGGTTTATGGAAATGTGGAGTATCGGTTTTTGGGTGGAAAGTTGCACAGGCATCTGCATCTCGAAGCTGCGCATACACTCGCCGATAGAGAAATGCCCGTCCTCATTCAACAACATTTTGTTGGAGAAAAGCACCTTTGCTTCCCCGTTGTCCACCTTTTCCTGATTGTATGCCAGTGCGCCGAACATGGAACTTCCCGTGTTTATTTTGGCAACCATAGTTCCCTGCATTCGTTTGTCAGGTCGATAACCTGACGGTTCAACATAGCCAGTTCGGTGGTCGCCTTCTCCAGTTTATAGAGGAAAGCCAGTGCCTTTTTCTCCGAAAAGTTACTGTGCAACGCCTTTACCACTTGGTTGTAATTGACCGCTACAGCCCGGAACTGGGCGTAAAATTCGGTCAGCTTGGCGCAATACTCGACCGCCGACTTGTCCACTTTCACCACCCGGAACGGCTCGCTGAAGATACGTGCGGCGATGAAACGGGACTTGCTCGAAACGCCCGACTGCTCCCACTGCGAGAGGAAGCGGGCGTTCTCCCGGTCGTTCAGGTAAAGGACATGGCGATGTTTCGCCGGGTCTTGGAGGGCGGGGCGACCGCCCTTACTGTTTTTCCTTGTTTCCATACTTTCTTGAATTAAAAAATCACGACTTCGGAGTGGTTTTTACCCCCGCAAGGGGCAAGGCGTTTTCAGGCACGGAAAACGGTTTCGTGTGCCACGAAACACACCTTGCTATTTTCTGGCGAAAATCGAAAATCCGTCCCTGACGGATTGGGGTCAGCACAAGACGGCAAGCCTGCCGTCCGCCGACCGGATTCCACGCCTTTCCCCTTTGGGCATCTGTTACTCCGCTGCAAAGTAACGGTGATTTATAATGCTGTAAAATAGTCGGTTGGTGGACAAACCGGGACATCGGGGGACAAAGCGGGACGCATCTGAAAACGGACGCTTTTTCTCCTTTTATTTGCAGAAGATTTCAAGATTGAAAGCAATATGGAGAGTCCTATTTCAAGCAGGAATGACTGGATGAAACCAAGATTGCAAGACATCAGGATTGCAAGGTTTCAAGAAAGGATGAAAGCAGGATTGGAATAAAACAATCTTCCAATATTTCAAGATTGCAGTGTGGAAGCAAGGAAAACCATATAGCCGGATTGACTGAAAGCAATAAACAAATCCATCAACCCATAATGAACGGAAGCAATATGGAAAACGGGAAAACACCCCTTTATGTCGCCTTCTCCACCCAGAAGGGTGGGGTCGGCAAGACCACCTTCACCGTGCTGGCGGCAAGCTACCTCCACTACCTCAAAGGCTACGATGTGGCGGTGGTGGATTGCGACTACCCGCAGCACTCCATCGCCGGGATGCGCAAGCGGGATGCCGAAACGGTGTCCTCCGACGAGGAATACAAGCGCATGGCGTATGAACAGTTCACCCGGCTGGGCAAGAAAGCCTACCCGGTATTGTGCAGCCCGCCTGAAAAGGCGATAGCTACCGCCGATGAATACGTAGCCGGAACGGGCGACAAGCCCGACATCGTGTTCTTCGACCTTCCCGGAACGGTGAACAGCGAGGGCGTGATAAGCTCCCTTGCCGGGATGGACTACATCTTCACCCCGATTTCCGCCGACAAGGTGGTGCTGGAAAGCAGCCTGTCGTTCGCGGCGGCTATCCACAAGCTGCTGGTGAGGAACGAAGCCTGCCGACTTGCCGGGCTGTACCTCTTTTGGAACATGGTGGACGGTCGGGAGAAAACCGACCTTTATACCGCCTACGACAAAACCATTAAGGAACTGGAACTGCCGCTGCTGAAAACCTTTATCCCCGACACCAAACGCTACAAGAAGGAACTGGCGGCTGACAAGAAAACAGTGTTCCGCTCCACGCTCTTTCCCGCCAGCCGTCCGCTGGTCAGGGGCAGCAACTTGGAAGAACTGATAACGGAAATGATGTATCACATTAAATTACAATGATATGACAAAGCAAAACGGCACTCTGCCGAAAATAGACGAGGATTTCATGCGTGAACTCATCTCGCAGGGTGTCCCAGTCAAGCAAGACAATGACAGGACGGATGACGTGCCGCAGGAAACGCTGGCGGAAACGGTGCAGGCGGAGAAACCGACACCCCGCAAGCGCAGGAACAGTCCGGGCGACTACCGGGAAACCTATTTCCGGAAAGTGGAACTGACCGACCGCCAGCCCTTGTACGTGAGCCGCACGACCCACGAGAAGCTGATGCGCATCGTGACGGTGATAGGCGGGCGCAAGGTAACGGTCAGCAGCTATGTGGAAAATATCCTGCTGCGCCACTTCGAGCAGTACCAAGACGAGATAAACACCCTGTATGAAAACAATTTCCAAAAACCGTTTTAGCCATGACGATAATTTATTGCATCATCACTTTACTGGTCGTGTACTACCTTGCCCTGTGGGGCTGGTACCGACATGCGGATAACAAGGCGGAAAACAGCGCAGGCAATGAAACGCTTCCTGAAAATGAGGATTCAGCCGGATATACCCTGATAGGCGAAAGCCGCTACAAGGGCGGACAAATCAACCCACAGCCGGACAAAGCCGGACACCTCCCGCAAGCGGCTGAAAATGATACTATTTTTGCGCCGGATGCCGCCGGAACAGACGAAACGCCCGGCTATGGGGATGACGAACCGGACTACGAGGACGAGGAAATCGCCGGGTACATGGAGGGCGACGACACGGGTCGGGCTACGGGCGTGAGCTTTGACGAGCTGGGCGAAGCGATGCGCACGGCGAACGCCGACACCTCCACCGAAGCGGAACAGCGGCAAGCCGCCGGGACGCTGGCGAGGATTGAGGGGACAAACCTCTACGATGCGGTGGTGGAGAACATCAACGGCGGGCTGGCAAGGGTGGCGGAACTGCTGAAACGCAATGAAGCGGAACTGGCTCCGGCGGCTGTCCCAACCGCTGCCGCCGACACGGGCAAGGAATACGGGACGTTCGACATGAACGAATATCTATAATATAATGTATAATTCAAACTCAATTCGCAATGGAAACGAAAAAGAAAATCATTCTGTCGGCGGCTCTCCTTGCCGCTGTGGTAAGTGCCTACGCACAGGGCAACGGGCAGGCGGGTATCACCGAAGCCACCAATCTCATCACCGGGTATTTCGACCCCGGCACGAAACTCGTGTACGCCATCGGTGCGGTCTGCGGCTTGATTGGCGGGGTAAAGGTATATAACAAGTTTTCAAGCGGCGACCCGGACACCTCAAAGACCGCCGCAAGCTGGTTCGGTGCCTGTATCTTCCTGATTGTCGCCGCCACCATCCTCCGGTCGTTCTTCCTTTAATGCGTAGGCGTATGGCAGAATATCCGGTAAACAGGGGTATCGGCAAGCCTGTGGAGTTCAAGGGGCTGAAAAGCCAGTACCTTTTCATCTTCGCGGGCGGCTTGCTCGCCGTGTTCGTGGTGTTCATCGTCCTGTTCATGGCGGGCGTGAACCAGTGGGTCTGCATCGGATTCATCGTGTCTGCATCGCTGCTGCTCGTATGGCAGACCTTCCGGCTCAATGCCCGGTACGGCACATACGGGCTGATGAAGATAGCCGCCCGCAAACGGCATCCACGTTTCATTATCAGCCGCAAGGCGATCCCCCGATTATTCACCTATAAAAGAAGAAAGGAAACCGACCAATGAGGAATACATTAAAGGCTACCACGCTGGAAAGGAAGTTTCCCCTCTTGGCGGTGGAAAACGGCTGCATCGTCTCGAAGGATGCCGACATCACGGTGGCTTTCCGGGTGGAACTGCCCGAACTGTTCACCGTTACCCGTGCCGAATACGAAGCCATCCATTCGGCATGGTACAAGGCAATCAAGGTGCTGCCCGGTTACTCCATCGTACACAAGCAGGACTTCTTCATCACGGAGAACTACCAGCCCGACACGGAAAAGGACGGGCTCAGCTTCCTGTCCCGGAGTTTTGAGCGGCATTTCAACGAACGCCCGTTCCTGAACCATTACTGCTACCTGTTCCTGACCAAGACGACCAAAGAAAGAAGCCGCCGACAGAGCGACTTCTCCACGCTCTGCCGGGGCAGGATTGTCCCGCAGGAGATTACGGACAAGGAAACGGTTACGAAGTTCGTTGAAGCGGTCGGGCAGTTCGAGCGTATCATGAACGACAGCGGTTTCATCACGCTTGCCCGGCTGACCGCACCGGAAATCACCGGGGAGGACGGACGGGCGGGCATCATCGAGAAATACTTCTCGCTCTCCCAGACCGACACCACCTCGCTAAAGGACATCGGGCTGTACCCGGAGGAAATGCGCATCGGCGATGACATCCTGTGCCTGCACACCCTTTCGGACGTGGAGGATTTGCCCGGCAAGCTCGGCACGGACTTCCGGTTTGAAAAGCTCTCCACCGACCGGAGCGATTGCAGGCTGAGTTTTGCCGCCCCGGTGGGCGTGCTGCTTTCGTGCAACCACGTCTATAACCAATACATATTTATAGACGACCACGCCGAGAACCTGAAAAACTTTGAGCAGACCGCCCGGAACATGCAGTCGCTCTCCCGCTACTCACGTGCCAACCAAGTAAACAAGGAATGGATAGACGAGTACCTGAACGAAGCGCACAGCAAGGGGCTTATCTCGGTGCGTTGCCACTGCAACGTCATGGCATGGAGCGATGACCGGGAGGAAATCAAGCGCATACGCAACGATGTGGGAAGCCAGCTTGCCCTGATGGAGTGCAAGCCACGCCACAACACGGTGGACGTGCCCACGCTCTTTTGGGCGGGCATACCCGGCAATGAAGCGGACTTCCCGGCGGAGGAAAGTTTCTACACGTTCTTGGGGCAGGCTCTCTGCCTGTTCGTGGAGGAAACCAACTACAAGAGTTCGCTTTCCCCGTTCGGCATCAAAATGGCGGACAGGGTGAGCGGTCGCCCGCTGCACATAGACATATCCGACCTGCCCATGAAGAAGGGCATCACGACCAACCGCAACAAGTTCATACTTGGGCCGAGCGGTTCGGGCAAGTCTTTCTTCACCAACCACATGGTGCGCCAGTATTACGAACAGGGCGCGCACGTGCTGCTGGTCGATACGGGCAACAGCTACTTGGGGCTGTCCCAGCTAATCCATAACCGAACGCACGGCGAGGACGGGATTTATTTCACGTACACCAACGAGAACCCGATAGCGTTCAACCCGTTCTATGTCGAGGACGGGGTGTTTGACATCGAGAAGAAAGAGAGTATCAAGACCCTTATACTCACCCTGTGGAAGCGGGACGATGAAGCCCCGAAGCGGTCGGAAGAAGTGGCGTTGTCCAATGCGGTAAGTGCCTACATCGAACGTATCACGGAAGATAAATCAGTAACGCCCTGCTTCAACACGTTCTACGAGTTCGTGCGGGATGAGTACCGCCGACAGCTTGAACGGAAGAACGTCCGGGAAAAGGACTTTGACATTGACGGCTTCCTGAACGTGCTTGAACCGTACTATCGTGGTGGCGAATATGACTACCTATTGAACTCCAACAAGGAACTGGACTTATTGCATAAACGATTCATTGTCTTTGAGTTGGACAATATCAAAGACCACAAGATTCTGTTTCCGATAACGACCATTATCATTATGGAAGCCTTTATAAACAAAATGCGCAAGCTAAAAGGAATAAGGAAACTGATACTGATTGAAGAAGCGTGGAAAGCGATTGCGTCGGCGAACATGGCGGATTACATCAAGTACCTCTGTGCGCCCGTAAAGGTTGCATCGTAAACATCTCTTTGGCAAGAGATTAGGAAAGTGTTCTTTGAAAAATAACCTATCATCAGCCGACTTATCTGTTTTCGGGAAAACTTAACCGAGCAGGGAGTGTAGCATGTCGGAA
>UMHO01006696.1_pt1 | contig 26990 bp, 18 predicted proteins | sample 1965561 | NCBI WGS metagenome assembly UMHO01 (sample SAMEA4836102, study PRJEB28245) | human gut metagenome | biome: gut microbiome; material: fecal sample | place: Denmark | collected 2008 | reverse complement strand
GAAATTAGGTCGTAGTGTTACAAAAAAGCTTGACCACAACAATCATCCCTAAGATTGAAAGGTGTTTCAAATAGAAACTGTATATGCATCACTACTTTCATTCAACATTTCCTTTTGACATAAATTATACCACTCTGGAAAGGAACAGTCATTCATTTTCAGTTATCTGATGAAAATTTATTAGATGCTAAAGAAATCTAACATTTTTTGCAGGAAGTTAAATAGACTTGAAAAAACACAAAAGAGGCTAAGAATTTGTTTGCAAAACAAAGAAAAGGTTTTGAAAAACACAAAAGCCAGAAAAAATTGTTTATAAAAATCAGCAATATCTCAAAAAACAAAAACTCAGCGGAAGATTGTTTATAAAAGAAGTAAAATATTCCAAAATAAATACAGATTTTGGGATGCTCTACTGGCAGTGCCTTCAAAGGGCACTGCCGGATTGGTTCAAAGAAGATTTTTCATATCTCTTAATAGCTTCTGATATTCCTGATTCTTTTCTAAAAATGCAAATTCATTACCTTGTTCCATTTCATCCAGAATCATAGAGAAAAAGTGTTCTGATAAAATATTTGTTTCGGAAGAATCTAAGTGCTTATAAAGCGGGCTTTCTTCAGGTTTCCATTTTTCATGCATTGCTGTTAAGGTAGATGTAAGTGCAGATAGACACTCATTTTTATCTTTTTTTATAATCGATAATGACAATTTTGCATGATAGGGTATCCATGGAGTTACATAAAATAGCTTGGATGCCTGCTCGTAAATGTCAGCATAAAAATCGGCATCTTCCATGCGTTTTTCCTTTACTGCAATATCCAGCATATTCATAAGTGCAGTCTGGATTTCAGTCATGCTATTTAATATTCTGTGTTCCCATATTTTGAGTGCATCGGAATACTTTCCCTGTTCTGTATAAAGAATAGCAATGCGTTCCTCCTTATCGATTGATGAAGAAGGCAGTGTATGAATAATTTCCTCTGCTTTAGAGAAGTCTTTTCTATTTAGGCTGTATGATATTAGCATACTAATAGCCATTTCCTTTATCTCTGTGTTTTGACTGTTTGATAACTGTTCATAGAATGCCTCAAACACTTTTTCATACCGTTCTTGTTCTGAAATATTATAAAGGATTAGTGCTCCGGTTAAGTACACAATCACAGAATAGATTAAGTTTTCACAGGTCGGAAAATCATGAATTTTGTCCATTGCCATTTGGAAAGCAGTTTCATATCCCTTTTCCTGAACCATTTTATCAACTTCATCTACGAAATTAACAATTTCCACGTCGCTTAAATCATCTTGAAATGACAGAAGTGTATTCATATCTGTTTTTAATAATCTTGCCAATGCAGGAAGAAGTGTTATGTCTGGGTAACTGCTTCCTTTTTCCCATTTGTGAACTGCAGGAGTTGATACGCCTAAATAGTCTGCAACCTGCTTTTGTGTCAATGACAAGGCTTCTCTTTTTTCTCTGATAATTTCATTTATTTTCATGTTGACCCTCCGTTCTTCCATAAATTCATAATAGCAAAGGTTATTGTATGGAACAAGAGACCGATTGTTAAATCTTAAGTTTAGGAAATAAACCTCTGGTTAAATGAAGAAATCTAACATTTTTGCAAGGTTCCTTGCAAACGCTGGGCAGCAGGAGGAAAAGAAGCTATAATAGAGGGAGATTAGCATGGAAGGCTGTGAAAAAATGAAAATATTAGTAGTGGAAGATGATATGGTTCTGGCAGAGGAAATCTGCCGCTTATTGGAAAAATGGGGATTTCAGGGGGAATGTCTGGAGGATTTTTCTGCCGTAGATAAGGAATGGGCGAAGAGGAGAGCACAACTGATTCTTATGGACATTAACCTGCCTTATTATGATGGATTTTACTGGTGTTCCAGAATCCGGGAATTGTCAAGTGTCCCCGTCCTGTTTCTGTCCAGCAGAGACCAGAATGGGGATAAGGTTATGGCTATGATGTCAGGAGGCGATGATTATGTGGAAAAGCCTTTTGACCCGGAACTGTTGCTGGTGAAAATCTGTTCTCTCTTACGCAGGACTTATGAATATACGCAAAATGAGTGTGAATATGTGGGAAAAGATTTGATTTATGACAGGAACCAGGGCGTTTTATTTTACCAGGGGCACAGGATTGAAATGACAAAATCAGAAAATAGGATTTTGGGATTGCTAGTAGATCACAAAGGGAAAGTAGTGGGAAGAGAAGAACTTATGAGACAGTTGTGGAGCACGGATGAATATGTGACAGATGCTTCGCTGACGGTTCTGGTCTCCAGGCTTCGGACAAAGATTTTTGAGGAGACAAATGGGATAGAGTGCATCCGCACCAGGAAGGGAAAAGGATATTATCTGGAATGAAAAAAATATGGAAACAATATGCAAAAGAACGGTATCAACGTGTTTTTGGGATTCTGGCACTGTGGGGATTCTTGAATTTTTATCTGTTTTTCTTGTGTGATGCTGATTTTTATGTCTGGGATCTGATTTACTTAAATCTGCTTTTGGGCAGTGTTGCAGTATGTGTGCTGGTGTGTGATTTTTTCCGTTACAGGAAATTGCAAAAGTGTCTGGCAGGAGAGGAATGTAAGGAGCAGGAACTGGAAAAACTCATGGGGACGCAGATATACAGGGCATGGAAGCAAGAGGAAGAACAGCAGAAAAAAGAACTTTTGCAGCAGAAAAAATATCTGGAAGATTTATCCGATTATATTGCCAGGTGGTCACATGAAGCAAAGTTACCTCTTGCAGCATTGAAGCTCATGAATGGAAGAAATGTTTCGTGTCAACCTGTGGAGTGCGGGAATTATTTTCCTGGTATTTACCTGTATTTGCTTTTTCTCAGTGAGAAGTGCTTGGAAAAGATTGTTTGATTAGTAATCTGTTCATCGGCAGATCATCTATGAAAATTTGGGAATATCCATTGCGAAAAATGGGCTTATAGATAGAAACTATAGTAAAATAGTCAAATTTTGATTTTTTTAATAAAAAAGACTTGCATAAAGAAAAAAAACAAAGTATATTATCATTGAAAATAATATTTTAACAGAAATCATAACTGGAGCCTTGCTATATTTTTTAACAACTCTCCAGTTATATTTATGTAAAGACAAAGGAGATATATGAAAAAACAGAAGAAAATGATTATAGGTGGTGTTACCGTAGGTATTGTAGCGTGTTTGACGTTAGGTGCTGGAATATATATACAGAAGCATCATAATAAGAGTACATTCGGTGCGGAAAATCAGACGGTATCCGATGAGGTAGCAGAAATCGAAAGTATAAATGCCAAAGATAATGTTGTAGATGTAGAAAATCTTTTTGAAGGGGAGAAAGTGTCCTGGAAAGAAAAACAGGAGATAAAAAAGGATGCTTCAAAAAATTTAAGTTCAAATAAATCATCAAAGTTAGATGAGAAAGTGTCTGAGTCAGATAAAAAACTAGCAGAATCGGATAAATTATCGGAGGCGGATAAGAAACCGTCCGAACCGAACAAGAAGCCATCAAAACCAGATGAACGGCCGTCAAAACCAGATGAAAAACCATCAAAACCAGATGAGCGGCCATCAAAACCAGATGAAAAACCATCAAAACCAGATGAGCGGCCGTCAAAACCAGACGAAAAACCATCAGAACCAGATGAACGGCCGTCAAAACCAGATGAAAAACCATCAGAACCAGATGAACGGCCGTCAGAACCAGATGAACAGCCATCTAAGCCTGCTTTACCACAGGTGAATGAACCTGGATGGATTACCGGAATATATTAAGGAAGGATTTGGAAAAGGATGATACAAAGGAAAAAGAGATTAGGTGTATGGATACTTTTATTGATGATTTTAATTTTTAGTCAGAATATTGTTCCAGTAAAAGCATCTGCACCTGAAATAACAGATGCAAATATACAGATGGTAGGCGGACAAATTCGTACCATTACTCCTATGGGATTACGAATGATAGGGTGTATTAAAAAATCTTATCTTCAAGAATTAGAACAAAGTGGTGCAACGGTTCAATATGGGATTGTTTTGTTACCAAAGGTATATTTAGGAAAGCAAGAGTTGAAAATTGACGGAAAATACATTTCCAATGGATCCGTATATAAACCAGCAAAAGTTCCGGCAGTGAAAAAATTTGCAGAAGAGAACGATAGAATTTACTTTACTGCTGTTTTAGCAAATCTTGCAAAAGAAAGATATAAAAATGATTACGCTGCAAGAGCGTATGTGGAAATTACAAGAAGTGTTGAACAGGAAGACGGAAGTTTAAAAAAGGAAACAGAAATTCTGTACAGTGATGATACGATAGATCGTCAGGTATATCAGATTGCAAAAGAAGCGGTAGCAGGAGAAGAGACTGAAGAAAACAAACAATGGCTTCGTGACAATATTTTGCATCCGGTAGAACAACCGGAAGATATACCAGAAGAAGAGAAAAAGATTCCTTTTCAGATGGGGAAAGTTTCTGGTGTGACTTTATATCATCAAACAGGAAGTGAGGCTGGAATAGAAGAGATTTCTCATTTTACAGTGGATAGTTTTAAAACAGAAGAATATCTGGTAAAAGTAGAGATGGAAGATCAGCCGGAATTGTTTGCAGGTATTTCTAAGGTGATTGTAGCGGAGAACAATCAAGTTAGTTTTGAATTGAAATTGGATCATTATGTTACTGAAGGAGCTAATCAGACGAAACAGGGGGCCATCGTTGAATTTGGAACGGTTTCTGAAGGAGAGGCATCCACAAAATACATCACTATGCAGTCTTTAATTGACAAAATTAAAGAAAATCCAAGTGGAACGTATACTTTAGAACATGATATTGATGCCAGCGCAGTGCAGGGAGAAGACTTCCTGATTCCAAATTTCACCGGTACTTTTGATGGAAAAGGATATAAAATTAAAGGGTTAAATACTACTTTATTTGGAGTTGTTTCCGGTGGTACAGTAAAAAATGTTAAGTTGGAAAATGTCTCTATCACTAAGGCAAATAAATATGGAGATGCAGGTGGTGGAGTTCTGACAAATAAAGCAGAAAAGAATGCAGTGATTGAAGGCGTTCATGTCAGCGGCAGTTTGAAAACTTCTGACAGCAGACAGCTTCTTGGCGGATTAGTAGGACGTATGGACTATGCTAAAGTGAGCAAATGTTCAACTAATCTGGAAATTACAGGTTCTTTCAATACGACAGGCGGTTTAATTGGGCAGATGTCCAATCAGCAACATGGACCGAATATTGTGGAAGATTCCTATGCAGTGGGAAGTATTAGTGGAAATAAAACCAATGGTGCAATTGGTGGACTCATTGGTTGGCATAACTGTAAGAATAATTTTTCAGTAACGAATTGTTATGCAGCAGTTACTTTAAAGGTAAATGGAACTGGAAATTCTATGGAACCGGGTGGGCTTATTGGAAACATTGGCGAATCAAATGCTACAGGTGTGATAAAAAACAGTGTTTCCTATAGTACCGGTACATCTGGTTATAAGTTTGATGGTGCATCATCACCGGATAAATATAATGTTCAGGGGGTTTCTGATCTTTATTCCTTAAAAGAAAGTAAATTGAAAAAAGAAACTGCCAGAGCAGCACAGTTTTCAAAAGTATCGGAAGTGTCCATTGATACGCTTTTGGAAAAAGAGTTTTATACACAAATGGGGTGGCGTGAAGAAGTTTGGGACTTTACTCCACTGAAAGAAGGAAAAACTCCTGTTCTGAAAAATGGTGACTCGAATATGACAACCATGCTGGAGATGAAAGAAATTTCATCGGTGGAAGAATTGCAAAAGATGAAAGATGATCTTTCGGGTGCTTATTCTTTAACAGCGGATATTGATTTATCAGAAGTAAATAGCAATATAATTATTCCTGGTACATTTAGAGGAATGTTAAAAGGAAATGGACATCAGATTATTGGACAGAAAGCTCCTTTATTTGAAACGCTAAATGGAGCAACGATAGAAAACCTAAAGCTGACGCAGGGAAAGATTGAACAAAAGAGTACAAATCAAGTTGCAGTTTTAGCAAAAACAGCAGAAGCAGGAACGACAATTAAAAATGTCTATGTAAGAGATATGACAGTTGCAGGGAAAAGTTCTGTGGCTGGTATGGTAGCAGTAATGAAAAAGACAACGGTGGACCAATGCTCTGTCAACGCAACAGTGAACGGACAAAACGCAGGTGGCTTTGTAGCAGAAATTCTGGATGGTTCTGTTGTTACTAATTCCTATGCAAAAAGAACAACAGATCAGAAATCTTTTGAAAGTTCCAATACTTCTCAGGGTGGATTTGCCGCAGTTGTAAAGAAATCCCAGTTGAGCAAAAACTTTGGTGAGCTTTCCTGGAGTGAAGAAAAAGAAGAAGCAGTTACTGCTGTAAGGAATATAGGTAATTTCATTGGTGAGTGCGGTACAGCAGGAGAGGCGCCGACAAAAGTAGAAAAAAATATTTCTTTCGGACCTGCAGCATACTCTTTTGTAGGAAATATTACCGCTGAAACAGCGTTAGATACTTATGAAGGAAATTATGAATATTCAGATGTAGCTTCCTCTCAGGATAATGTATCGGCTTCTGAAATGAGTGGGAAAATAGACAAAGCATCCTCAGAGCAGATTAACAGTAAAGAGTTTTACTTAAAAACACTTTTATGGGATGAAAAAATCTGGTATTTAGATGATGTAGTTGGAGGAAAGAGACCGCGCCTTCAGGAAGAGGGAGACGTGTATGGGGTGGAAGACAAACCTTCTTCCGAAGAAGTTGTCTATCTGGAGGCGACAGTACAAAGCGATGTATTAGAAGAGCCTCAAGAAGAACTGGAAAAGCCGGAAGAAATTATCAGTGCAATTGCCACAAGAACAGTAGAGGCAGCGGCAGCTCTTGACAGTTTGGAAACGAGTCAAGGTTATGATGTACAGCGTAAACAGATTTATGAGAATCTTCGACTATTTATGCCATTTTATCATCGTGAGCAAATTATTAAAGATGGAAATCAGGTTGATGTATCTCATGTATTAAATAAAAAAGCAGTGCTGGCAGTGTACCCTATGGATGCACAGGGGAATCGTATTGTTGCATTATCTGATAAAACAGTGGAAAATGTGAAAAAGCTGAGAATTCAGTTTACGGATAATACAACACCATTGATTTACAATATTTCTTATATTGATACAAGAGAGAATATTGCTTCATATAAAGTATCCCAGATACCAGTACACTTTAATTTCAGAAATTATGTGGTAAATACAAAAACACCGCAGTTCCAGACTTTATTGAATACAGCGAAGAATTATACTTTTGATACAGATATTGAAACAAGAGTTTCTCAAAGAGACAGTGATTCTGTATTGGCAGTCTATCGCAGAAATTTTGATGAAGTTGTAAAGAACGAAATGGAACAGGTATTAGTTTCTATGGCAGCTACCAATCCACAGTATCCAATAAATAGCAATAGCAAAGCAGCCGAAAAAATCGTGACAGATGCTTTTATTACAAATGAATATCTGAAAGATTTCTTGTATGCATATAACTATGTGGATCGTTGGTATGATTTCCAGATTGGCGGCATCAATCTCAGAGATGTAGTTATTTTTGATAATTCGATATTAAAAACAAACAAATCTGTACGAAATCTTCCGACAGAGATTGTGAAAATAAGCAGCAGTGATGGACGTCAGGGAAATAAAACACCTTTCTTCTATAACAATAGAATTTCTTCATATACAGGAATTAATAATGTTGCTTCTTTTGTAGAATATTTTATGACTGCATATGCCGGCTATTCAGATGTAAATGATTGGATTATTGATAACTTCCAGGGTGGTATTATTGTAGAAGCCAGAGCAAATAATCCAAAGATTAATTCCAGATTATGGAGAATATTAAAGAATAATACCGTACAAAAAAATAATGAATTGATATTGCCTGTATTATCTTACAAGACTTCCAAGAACCTGTATCTGGCTTCTTTCCCATCTTCTTTGGTATATGGAAACCTGGAAATTTACGGTGGATACCAGAATACAGAAGAATGGAGACAACAGAAAAAACAGCAGATTATCAGTCAGGTCAATGACTTTAAAACAAGTTATGATAACTTTGTGAATGTTGCTTCAAACGGTGCGGCGTCTGTTAATAACAGTAAGTTTTTAATTGTGGATTCTTCTGCAAATAAGAATCACAATCAGGATGTATTTAAGGAATTTTATAGACCGTTACAGACCCTGTGGAAGAGTAATAATGGTGCAGTAGCAGTTATTTTCGGAAATCCAAATTATGATTATATTTACTACAACAGCTCTAGCTTTATCGGTGACTTAACAGTCTTAAATCATGAAATGGGACATGTTACAGATATGTGGATCTGGATGGAGAATAAAGGGAAACGTCCGGGACGCAACGGAGAAGACTATTCCAATGGTTTTGCAAATCAGGCGAATGTGGATTACAACATGAACTTCATGAAAACTTATTCAAGAGACAGTTCCATGGTTACAAATCTGACACCGGACAGAATTAATACACAGGAAGAGTTTCAGAGCTATTATAAAGAAGTATTTGAAACCATTTATACGCTGGATTATCTGCAGGGTAAAGCTTATCTGGAACTAACACCGGAGCAGCAGTCACGAATTACATTGCAGCATAGATATGGAACTACCAATAATTACCAGAGCTGGAATAATTCCAACAGTACATGGCGTACGATAGGAGCAGCGGAACTGGAAAGTATGAATTTAAAGACGCTGGATGATCTTTGGAACAATCAGTTGACCATTCGTCCAGGACACAGATACGATCTGCGAAGTTTCAATGATGTCGGAGTAAACAATTTGGGAGCATATCAGATTGACCGTGTATGCTTTGCAAGCTGGTATGTACCTTATGTGGATAACGGAACACCAAATGCTCAGACCTTCCGCAGAAATGGTTATGAACTTGCAGGTTTATATGGATATAGCAATGGACTTGTAGAATATTTGAGTAATCAGACAAAAACAGGTGATCTGGCATATTTTAAAAAGAAAACTGGAGACCAGAATTTCTCATTTGAAACTTATAGAAAAAATAAGAATACAGAAATTCAAGAAAAAATTGCAGCGCAGAAGCTACAAGGAAATCCTTATTTTGATGAGGAAGCGTTGATTGAATATTTAAAACAGAATCTGATCAACTATGGAAATTCTATTGACAGTGGTGTTTCAAACTTAAATAATACCTTGAATCATATCAAAGAATCGAGAGAGAATGTATTCCGTTATCTTCAGAGAATTACAGATGAATTCAGAAATCCTGTTTACGGAGATGCAAGCACAAGAAATGTTGTAAGTATTTCAACAGGCGAAGAATTGATTGAGAAAATTTCTGCAAATCCCAATGGATTTTTTGTGTTGAGAAACGATATTTCCATGAAAGATATTCCGATGAATGGCAGTGTTTATATTGACAAAACATTTATTGGAAAACTGGAAGGAAACGGACATAAGATTACCGATGCAAAAGGGCCATTATTTGCTCGAATTGTGAATTCTTATGTTTCAGATTTATCTGTTATCAATGAATCCGGTGAGAAGAAAGACTGGATTGGAGCACAGAGACAGTATACAATTCTGGTCAATGAAAAGAAAGAAGAGACAGTCAAAGAAATTACTTCTTTAGATGAATTAAAAACACTGGGTGAAAACAAATATACAAAATATGTATTGAAAAATGACATTGATGCGACTTCTGCCACAGATACTGCTGTCATCAAAGGTACCTTTAAAGGAAAGTTAGATGGAGGCAACTTTGCAATTACGGGATTAAAGAGGCCTTTATTTGAAAAAGTGGATGATGCAGTAATTACAAATCTGAAAATTAAAGATGTAGAAATCAGTAATCAGGGAAGCAAGAATGCAGCAATTACAAAGGAGTCTAACCATACTACGTTTGCAAATCTTAGTTTGGAAAATATTCAGATTACTGGTGAAAGCTATAATGCAGCAATTTCTGGTTATGATTATACAGGTTCTACGTTCTCTAAGATTCAGATTCGTAAGGCACAGATTACGGGAGCAAAGAATTATAATGCCGCATTTGTGGGACGCGCTTCCGGTTCGGATATCAGAGATATTGCTGTGATTGAAAGTAAGGTTGTGCTAAGTGGTACAGATTGTGGTGGATTTATTGGCGAAGGAAAAAATCTGAATATCCATCATGTATACAGTGATTCTGACGTTCATGTGGAAACTTATACAGATAATCAGGGTAGAACCAACAGCGCCGGTTTTATTGGTAACCTGGCAGGAAAGAGTAAGGTACAGTATGTATTTGCAGCGGGAACAATCGAGAACAAGACTCAAACAGAGCTTTATAATTTTCTGGGTACTCCCAATGTGCTGGAGACTATGGTAAGTGATGCATTTGTTAGAGATAATGCAGGTGGAAAACCAAACATTACAGAGACTACAGGAAATCGTCTTTCTACAGTGACAGCAGAGCAGACAAAAAAATCTGAGTTCTACCGTACATCCATGAATTTGAACGAGGAAATCTGGAATTTGGGACTTGTAGGTATGAAGGGGTATCCGGAACTTCTTGGCATGGAAAAGAAAGAAATTATTTCTGTCAGTACTCCGGAAGAATTTATGAAAATGAAAGAGTTTCCAACACAGGAATATCATTTGACAGCAGATATTAATCTGTCTGATGTGGAGCAGACAGAAGTTCTGATTCCGCAATTTTCCGGTGTTCTGGATGGAAAGCATCATATAATTACAGGTCTGAAGGTACCATTATTCGGACAGATGAATGGTAGAGTATCGAATCTGGCTATTTCCAATAATCAGTTGGAAATCAGTAAGGACGAAACAGGTATGTTCGCAGATGAAATGACAGGTGCTACAGTTGAAAAAGTGCTGATTTATAACAGTAAAATCAGTAACACAACAGGAAAAGCAGCAGGTTTTGCCAAAACTGTGAACAATACGACATTGAAAAATATTTTTGTTCAAGGAAGTGTTCAGGCGTCATCAACCGCTTCAGGATTTGTATTAAATACTAACAGTGCAACCGTAGAAAATATTTACACTAATGTAAGAGTAAGTGGTACAGAGGGTGCAGGGTTTGTTGTAAGCAGCACAGGTGAAAATACTTATAAAAATATTTGTTCCGTAGGTGATGTGGGTGCCAATATGTATAAACTCAGCGGAGATATTACACAGATTATAAATGGGTATGAATTTGCAGCGTCCAATGGTATTGCTTCCGCATCAGAAACAGGTTCTGTAAAGAATGTTGGAAAAGAAGTATGGACAAAAGATTTCTATATGACCACATTGGGATTAGATTCAGAAGTATGGAATGCAGAACAGGCAGATACGAATGGTTATCCTTCTCTAAAAGACTTTACAGTACAGACAGAACCTATGAAAGTGGAAATTAATACACTTGGTGATGTTCAGAAAATGAATAGGGTTCCAGAAGGAAAATTTGTACTCACAGCAGATTTGAGCTTTGAAGGAGCAGATAACAGCTTTGTAACGGAAACCTTTACAGGAACTCTAAACGGAGGAAATCATGCAGTAAGCGGCATCAACAGTGCATTCTTCCAGATACTTTCAGGAACAGTGGAAAATTTGCAATTTAGAAATATTCTGGTAAATAATGAAAGTAGCGGCGCCAATGTACTGGCTGTGGAAACGAAAAATGCTGTAGTGAAAAATCTACATTTCAATGGAATTACTTTAAGAGGTGCAGGTTATACCGGAATCATCGGTAAAGATACGAAGTCTACATTCAACCAGATTAGTATGCAGCATGTAGATATGATAGCAAATGCTGATTATGCAGGTGTGATGGCAGCCAATGCCTCCCAGTCACAGATGACAGATATTCTGATTGCAGAAACTCAGGTAAAAACCTCCAGCAGCTATGTAGGAGGATTGATTGGAAATGCAGATGCTGTTTCCGTTCAGAAAGTCTTTGTAGATGCTGAACTGAATATTCCATATACAGTTTCTCCTGCAAATACAGCGGCATTTATCGGTCTGGCAACTGGAGAAAGTAGAGTTGCTTACAGTACGGTAGCCGGCGGTGTATATCCGGAAGATCCAAGCACTTCCAGATATAAGCTGATGTATATGAAAAACGGAAGTGATTTGAATGAACTGAAACCATTTACAAATTGCTTTATTAATACGGATACCCCAGGCTACGACAGTGTAGGAAGCGATCCAAAGGGAGTGATTAATGAGGAACTCTTGACAGCAGATTTTTATGCCAATAGTATGCAGTTAAATTCTGATGTATGGGATTGGTCTAAGGTTTCTCAGAATGGATATCCGGGATTAAAAACAATGCCAACAGAAGGTGTAAGACCACCGGGTACGGAGGTAAAACCGGAAGAAGAAGCACCGCTGCAGCAGAATGTACCGGCAGGATATCAGGCAATCCGGACAGCAGAGGAACTTCTGGCAATCCGTGACGGCTCCGGAAAATATATTTTGATGAATTCCATTTCGCTTTATGGGAAGAAAGCACAGAATGGTTCCTTCCTTGGAAACTTTAGAGGAGAGCTGGATGGAAATGGATTGACCATTCGAGAACTATATGGTGCACCGCTGTTTGATACCTTATCAGGTACCGTGAACAATTTAAAAGTATCTGATGCAAAGGTAGAAGTATGGAATAGCAATCAGGGTGCAAATGCAATCGCTAAGACATTAAACGGGGCAAAAATTTCCAGACTGGCGCTGAAAAACATTCTTGTGGCCGGAGGGAAAAATACGGGTGCTCTTGCGGGCTCTGCCCAGAATTCAGTAGTTAGCGAAGTGTGGGCTGAAGGATTAAATGTCAATCCTTATGGACCATTATGGGGACAAGATTCTGACAAAATGGTTGGAGGTTTGATTGCTTATTTGAATGGTGGCTGCCATATCACTGACAGTTATGTAGGTGGAGAGATTACAGTAAATGGAAATACACAAGGCGGTGTTTTGGGGTATAGTGAATATGATACATCCAATACCGTAAAACAGGTAGTTTCTAACATGAGAACTAAGGCGGCTTCCAGCCAGACGGATGGATCTGGATTTATCGGTATGGTTCAATTTAATTCTGACATGGGAACATGGATGGAAAATAGTATTGCTATTGGTGAAGCAGGTGCTGATAAAAAGCAAGGAAGTATCGGCGAAGCATATAGATTTGCTACTAAAGGAAGAACAGATACGGCTATTTCATATAGTTTAAATAATTGCTATGAGATTCAAGTAAGTGGAAAGAGTACGGCTGTTTCAGGCAGTTTAGAAGAAACCACAGAATACAAAAATCCTGATTTCTACCGCAATACCTTAAAATTTGACGGTGCGAAATGGAATTTTGCTTCTGTAGAGAAAAACGGATACCCAACGCTGACCTGGATTGTGGGAGAAGAACCGCTTCCGGCATTGCCACAAGGCTCTGAGGTTACAGAACACCCATTGCTGACAACCAATACTGCAGGATACACAGAAATCCGTACACCGGCAGACTTTATGAAGATTGCAGACAATCCGAGAGGAAAATATATTCTTATGAATAATATTTCCATGGAACAGGTAAGAATTCCGGAAGGACAGGCCTCCTATATTATGAACCGCTTTGAAGGTGAGCTGGATGGAAACAATCAGGTTATTCATGGCTTGCGAGTGTCGTTGTTTGATTCCATCAGCGGAACAACCAGACAGAAGGCAACAGTTAAGAATCTTCGTATCCAGAATGTTTTTGTGGATGCAGGAATGAAAACAGAATATGGGTTTACCCGTAGAGGAGAAGCAAATGCTTTGGCAAGAGAGATTAGCTATGGAAATCTGAATTCTATTTATATGAATTGTGTTCAATTAAACGGTGGAATGAATACGGCAGCTTTGGGCGGCTTGGTAAACGAAACATATATTGGAAAAGTCTGGTTGGAAGGGATTGACATTAACCGTAAAATAGATCCAACAGAATTAGCTGGGTTTAATTTGGTAGGAGGTGCTATTGCATCATTATCAGGTTATAACTCAAAACTAGAAGACTCTTATGTGTCAGGAAATATTATCATGGATAATAATGAGCAGGGTGGTGCTGTTGGTAAAATTAATGCTGCGGTTGTACGGAATGTAATCACCAATGTGGAAGCCAGATCTAATAAGCCTGCCACATGGTCAGAAAAGAGTGGATTTTTAGGTGCAGTAAGTACAATGGGGACATATGGTACGAGATGGTATCTTGATCGTTGCATTTCTATTGGCAATGCGGGAGATAACTATAAGTTTTTAGGTAGGAATCTTACGGCAGTTACCACAGATAATGTGAACAAGTGCTATGAATATACAAAGGTTACAGGAAACAGCAATGTTTCTGATAACACAATCCAAAATGGTACTTTGTTAAAAATAGATAATATTCATGATGTCTCATTTTACAGAGATACCCTTAGTTTCAATGACAGCGCCGGTAATGCTGATACCAGAGCCTGGGATTTCAGTTCTGTTGAGACAAAAGGATACCCAACCTTAACTTGGCTCTTGACATATGATGGTTTAGAAGCTACTCTGGTAGATGAACCACTCCAAGAGGAAGGGGAAGAACTAGAAGATCAGGATGCTTCTGAAGAGATAGCAGAAGAGGAAGCAGCACCTGAGGAAGAAAATCCTCAGGAAGAACCAGAAACCATTCTTCCGGAGGAACAGCCGGCATTGCCGGAGCAGGAAGACAATCTGCCAGAAGGTACAGAGGAAAACCAGCCGGAAACAAACCAAGGCGAGGAATTTACTGCCCCTCCGGCAGAAAATACTCATGAAAATACACAGGAAGAGGAGAATATCACATGAGAGAACCATATGAGACACCAACCATAGAGATAATAGAATTTGACAGCGAAGAAGTGATTACCATGAGTAGTGGGGATAATATTGTTGGAGAAGATGGCTTGGGTTGGGGAGAATAATCTCAAATAACAGGCAAAAATAATAAAGGCAACTGGTACATATGGCATATTGCCAGTATTTACCAGCTGCCTTTTTTACTTAGGAGGAATATGAAGAGAAATATAGGGAAATATGTTCTGCTTTTTATTTTGATATTATCATGTTTTTCTTTGTTGCTTGCTGGATATTTTAGTGACTGCAAAGATCAGAAAGAATTGTTGGTATTGCAAAAAAAGTATGAACAGAAGGATAAAGATATTAGAGAAATCAGAGACCAGCTTTCTCAAAAAAGAAATGAATGGCAGAATATAAAACCAAAAGGGTTTGTGATTCTGGCTTTTTCAGAAGAAAATCAACAGCTTATGGAATATATAAAACCAGAATTGGATAAAAGAGGTTTTTATGGAACACTTGTAGTAAAAAGTAATGGACATATTTCCAAAGAAGAAATGGAAGAATGGACAAACTCAGGGTGGGATATTGCTCTTGGCGGAGAAATAGGAAAAGAAAAAGAACAGAGAGAACGGTTTATAGAAGATTTTCAAAAACTGTCAGAAAAATGTAAAACCTATGTGGGACGTGCACCACAAGGATTTTTCTTTAATGGAGGTGATGCTTCTTATGGAAAGCAGATGCTTTACCCTCTGATGGAGAAGTATTCATATTCAGTAGCTGTTATGTTTGCACAAAATGAAAACAGACTCAATTACAGTGTGAATCAGGAATACGGTGAGTTGAAAGAATGTCAGAATATTTCTCTTAGAAATGGATATGAGAAAATAAAACTGTTTTTGGAACAGGCAAAAGTGCAGAAGGTTCCAATGGTATTATCTGATTTTGGTGAGAAGAATCAGATGGAGATTTCACAGGAAGAACAGATAGAAGAATTTACGAAGATATTAGATTTGATTCAAGAAGCTTATAGAGAAGGAGACTTAAAGGTAGGGAGTATACAGGAGTATATAGACTATCTTTCAGAGGTTGAAGAAGAAAAGAAGAAGGCAAAAGAAGAATATCAAACCTACGAACAAGAAAATGAAGAAAAGAGAAAAGCAATTTATGATACATATGAATAAAATACAAGGAGGTATGCTATGGGTAAAATTAAATTAAAGGATGGATTTTTGCTTCGGCAAATAGCAGGAGAGAATGTGGTAGTTCCGGTGGATGAAGGAAGAGAAATTTTTCGTGGAATGATTCAACTAAATCCGATAGGAGCTTTTTTGTGGAAATTATGTTCAGAAGAAACAACGATAGAACAGATGACAGAATCATTGGCAGCACAATATGAGGTGGAAAAAGAAAAAGCAGAACGTGATGTGAAGAATTTTGTAGATCAATTAAAACAAAAAGGGTTCGTGGAAGAGAGCTTTGAGGAGTAAAGAATGTTATATAAAATCGCAGAATGTATGACAGAATATCATCCAATTTATGCATATATGAGAAATAAAATGAAGGGATATGTTTGGAATGAAGAGGCAGAAAGGGACATTTCTCTGACTCTAACAGAGGATGTTTGTCACTTAAAACAGCAGCAACAGCCCCATCTGACATTGGGCGAGTGCGAGTATATTTATGCAGGTATGGAGTTTTATACAAAATTATTGCTTCATGAGGGTATGATGCTTCATGCCTCTGCAGTTGCTATGGAAGAAAAATGTTATTTATTTTCTGCCCCAAGTGGAACAGGAAAGTCTACCCATACAAAACAGTGGAAGAAATTTTTTGGAGAAGAAAAGGCAGAAATCATTAATGATGATAAACCTGCACTTCGGAGAAGAGAAGATGGCTGGTATGCCTATGGAACACCTTTTAGCGGTAAGACAGACGAACAGTTAAACAGGAAAGTAAAGCTCCAGGGAATTTGTCTTCTAGAACGAGGAGAAAAAAATGAAATTCAGAAATTACTGCCAAAAGAGGCTATTTCCTTTCTGATGCAGCAAACATTGATTCCCCAAAGAATGGATTTGACGGAACAGCTTTTAAAATTAATGAATCAACTGCTATGTGAAATTCCTGTTTACAGAATGAAATGTAATATTTCTTCAGAAGCAGCAAAGATAGCTTATGAGGCGATGGTTGGAAAGAATGGAAAAAAATAAAATAGAAGATATATTAAGAACAAAAGGAAGAATTGTGACAACAGCAGAAGGAAACAGTATGCTTCCTTGTATACGGCCGCAAAAGGATGTTTTGATTTTAGAAAAACCAGATGAAATTTTTCCATTGGAGGTTATATTATTTCGGAGAAAAAACGGTGCTTATGTTCTGCATCGCGTATTGGAAGTGAGGCAAAAGGAATATATTTTGTGTGGAGATTCCCAATACCAGAAAGAGCATGGCATTAAACGGGAACAGATTCTTGGTGTTTTGACTGGCTTCTATCGAGGAGATAAGTATATTGATTGTATGGAAAGCAAATGGTACAGATTCTATGTAAGGGTGTGGTGCAGTTCTTTGTTTTTACGGAAATGGGTGATACAATGTGCAAGAATCGTGAAGAAAATAAAAAGGAACCTTTAGCATGGGTTTGTAAATATATATGCAAATATTTGGGAAGATTGATTCTTCTTTCATTGACAAGTGCAGGTATGGTAGTGAGTTTTATTGCTCTTGCACTCATATCCAGTCGCATTTTGGATGAGGTTACAGGAAGTGGGAAAAATCAGTTGCTTTTTTATTGTATCCTTCTTACCAGTGTAGTTGTTTTGTTAGGGATTTTAAATATCTTGGGCAGTTATATACGTATATCTATATCAGGAAAACTGGATATGGATATGAAAGAAACGATTTTTCATGCACTGTTTCACAAGAAATATCAGGAGGTATGGCAGTATCATTCCGGGGAATTAATAAACCGATTTACCAGCGATGTGGATGTGGTAGTAGCTGGAATTACAGGGATTATTCCGCAGGTAGTGTCTATTGTAACAAGACTGATTTTTGGTATGGCAGTGTTACTATGGATTGATTCTTTTTTTGCACTTCTGATTCTTGGTATTGGGATTGTGGTCTGCTGTTTTGGACGTCTTTATAGCAGAAAATTTCAGTATATGCACAAAGATGTACAGGAAAAAAGTGGAAAAGTACGCTCGTTTATACAAGAGTGTATTGAGAATATAGTGGTAATTAAATCTTTTTCTAATGAAAATCTGATACAAGAAAAATTAAAGAATTATCAACAAGATTATTATTCTGCAAGAGTAAAGAGAAATACAGTTAGCAATATGGCAAATACCGGAGCCTATGTGGCATTTACAGCAGGTTATTACGGAGCATTAGCATGGGGAGCTTTCCATATTGCGGCAGGCACTATGACATTTGGTTCTCTTGCTGCATTTTTACAGATTATTAATCAGATGCGGACACCGTTTATGAATGTTTCCGGGCTGATTCCTCAGTATTATAGTATGCTTAGTTCTGCCCGCCGTTTGATGGAATTGGAAAATCTGGAGGATGAGGAAGAAAAACAGTCCATAGTAGATGTAAGAAAATTTTATGAGCAGATGGAAGAAATTGTTTTGGAACATGTCTGGTTTACTTATGAAAAAGAACCTGTACTATGTGATTTTTCTGTGCGTATTTTGAAAAGTTCTATGACAGCAATTGTGGGAACATCCGGAAAAGGAAAAAGTACCATGATGAAATTGTTGCTGAGTTTGATACAGTGTGAAGAAGGAAAGATATATTTTCAAATGAAAGATGGGAAGTTGCCTATTAACGCAGGAACTAGAAAATTATTTGCATATGTTCCACAAGGAAACATGATATTTTCCGGTACGGTAGAAGAAAATATTGCCTTTGCGGGAAAAAATGTAACAGAAAAAGATATTATGCAGGCAGCAGAGACAGCATGTCTCAAAGAATTAATAGATGAGCTCCCCCATGGATTAAAGACAGTTTTAAAAGAACGTGGAGGTGGTCTTTCAGAAGGTCAGATTCAGAGGCTTGCCATTGCCAGGGCAATACTGAGTGATGCTCCTGTTTTGTTGTTGGATGAATGCACCTCAGCCTTAGACGAGAGAACCGAAAAACAGGTTTTAAAAAATCTTCAAAAATTGAAAACAAAAACGATTATTTGTATATCTCACAGACCGGCAATGTTAGAAGAATGTGATCAAGTAATACGTTTGGAAGGATAAGATTTCGGCGTTTCGTTATGTCTGTAACCTTGATTTTGTGGGCAGGAAGTGTGTTAAAGTTATGTTTTTTACAGTTCTTGACAAAATTTTTTTCGAGAGTATAATAGTTTTTAAAAAAACTGTTCTGAATAAAACTATTATATAAATCAAGTTAAGGAAAGGGGAAGAAAGTAAGAATGAGTTACGCGACAGAATGGCTGATGAGTTTCCGGTATATTATCAAAGGGCAGGATGCTTTAATAAAAGAGATTTGTGATTCTTTCAAGCTTACCAGAATTGAAGGTACAATTATTGTTTTTTTGTACAATAACCCAGGAAAAAATACTGCAGGTGATATTGTGGAGCTTCGCATGCTGTCTAAAGGAAATGTATCTCAGGCTGTGGAATCTTTGATACAGAAGTCATTTCTTGCCCGAAAACAAGATGCAGAGGATAGAAGGAAGATACATTTATCTTTGCTTCCAGCAGCAGAACCAATTATTCAGGCTGTAGAAAAGAAACAGAAGGAATTCGGCTGCGAAATTTTTCGAGGGTTTACAGAGGAAGAAGTATGCCTGTTTCATGAGATGAACAGTAGAATTGCAGAGAACACGTTACAGATTATGAAAAGGAGTGGACTATTAAAATGAATAATGACAGAGAGTTTCTGGGAAAAGAACCACTTGGCAAATTGCTTCTTCGTCTTGCAGTTCCAACGGTGGCAGCACAATTGATTAACATGCTCTATAATATTGTTGACCGTATTTACATTGGGCATATTCCCAAGGTGGGAGCATTGGCTCTTACAGGGGTTGGAGTTTGTATGCCGCTGATTTTAATCGTGTCTGCATTTGCCGCACTGGTAGGAAATGGAGGCGCACCGAGGGCGTCTATCTCTATGGGAAGAGGAGACAAAGAATCAGCAGAAAAGATTTTGGGAACTTGTTTTGCTATGCAAATAACAATTTCTGTGATTTTAACAGCTGTGCTGTTGATCTGGAACAAAGATTTTCTGCTGGCTTTTGGTGCCAGTGAAAATACAGTGGAATACGGCACCAGTTATATGAACATTTATTCCCTTGGAACGATTTTTGTTCAGCTTACACTGGGCATGAATGCTTTTATTACAGCCCAAGGATTTGCAAAAACAGGAATGCTTTCTGTACTCATCGGAGCAGTGGCAAATATTATCCTGGACCCCATCTTTATCTTTGGTTTCCACATGGGAGTGCGTGGAGCTGCTCTGGCAACGATTTTTTCCCAGGCTTTATCGTGTATCTGGGTTCTGGCTTTTCTATTTGGAAAAAAGACAACATTGAGAATCCGCTGGAAGAATGTGAATTTAAAACCAGCTATGGTGCTGCCTACTTTGGCTCTTGGATCTTCCGTTTTTGTGATGCAGTCCAGTGAAAGTATTATTTCTATCTGTTTTAATTCTTCTTTGCTGAAATATGGAGGGGATGTGGCAGTGGGTGCCATGACCATTCTTACCAGTGTGATGCAGTTTGCCATGCTTCCTTTGCAGGGGCTGGGACAGGGAGCACAGCCAATCATCAGTTATAACTATGGAGCCAGAAATAAAGAACGTGTGCGGGGAGCCTTTTACCTGCTTTTAAAAGCAAGTATGGCTTATGCAGCGGTTCTATGGGGAGCTGTCATGTTGTTCCCAAAACTGTTTGCAGGAATGTTTACCTCAGACACTGTACTGTTGGAGTTCACAGGTACTGCTCTTCGGGTTTATCTGGCAGCCATGTTTATTTTCGGTATCCAGCTTGCATGTCAGATGACATTTATGTCTCTGGGAAATGCAAAAGCCTCTATTCTGGTGGCTGTTATGCGTAAGTTTGTGTTGCTGATCCCGCTGATTTATATTGTGCCGGCAATTTTAAGGGACAATCAGACCATGGCTGTCTATCTGGCAGAACCCATTGCGGATATTCTGGCTGTGTGCTTCACCATCGTGTTATTCAGACGGGAGTTTAAAAAGGCTTTAAATCGGATTTGAGTTTATCTCCTTGTCGCAGTTCTCTTGGAGTACAGCCGTAAAATTCCTTAAAGAGTTTATGGAATAATTTATAATTGGTGAAACCATGGCGCTCAATGATTTCCATAATAGGATCCTGAGTGTTGATAACATCATGATAAATATGGGCAAGACGCACCTGATTTACATGTCTGGAAAAATTTACTCCCATTTGCTGTTTGAAAAAGCGGCAGAAATATTCTCGGTTCAGGCCAAAGTAAGCAGAAATCTCCTCAAGGGAAATTGGTTGTGCATAGTGTTCTGCAATGTATACAATGATTTCCTTTAAGCGATTTTGATTTTTGGCTGTATCGGGAATTTTTTCTGTGGAAGGATACACTGCAAAGTGATTTAAAAGTTCAAACATGATTTTCATGGCAATGGCTTCGCTGGCTAAATCCATGGCAAGGGGTTGCTGGATAAAAATAGGCACTAATTCTTTGAACTTTTGGCACAGAGCCAGGTAATGAGGGAGCTGCTCCTTAGTCAAAGAATCCCGATTACATAACAAACGGGGAACTTGAGAGTTTGGCATATAAGTTTCTAAAAATTCTTTGGATATATGGATACAGATTTCAAAATAAGCCTGGGCGCACTGGGCTTCGTGAATGTCATTGGAATTAATGACAATGAATTCGCCTGGAATCAGGGTGTGCTTTTTTCCGTTTATAGTAATGTCTGCAGAGCCATTGAGAATATACAGCAGTTCAATGGCTGGATGCCAGTGGCTTGGAACATAAGAACCTCTGTTATCACGAAAGTTGACAGCAATATTCTTTCCTTCTAAATCAAAGAGATGACGGTAAATCGCTTGCTTCATGAATTTCTCCTTTTATCATGATAAAATGTCAATTTTGACATAAAAACAGTCAATAAGTTGTCTAGTGAGAAATAATAACTTATGATAACATATGGGTGTAAACAAGAAAAGACCTAAACATAGAAAAGGGGAAATTATTATGAATAAAAATATAAATAGCAATAAAGATATAAAACAGGTAACACTCAAAAAACGTATCCTAAAATCTTTGATAAAAGGTTGTGAAGCTTTTGCATCTATGGATGTAAATTGGAATGGAAAAATGTACGGGAGATACTAAGAAAAGGGGAGCAGTTCAGAGGAACGCTCCCTTTCTAAATGTTTTATGTAACAGTAGAATTTTTATCTCTCCATCATACTAATGGATTCAATTCCCACACTTCCACCACGAACCACTTCTATGGTTTTAAATTCGTCTTTGAATAATTTGATGACAGCATCATTTTTCGTAGCTGTCTGGACAAACTCCAGAAGAAGGCTGTCTTTTCCGTAGTCAATGACTCTGGCCTTAAAGGTTTCTGCAATCTGGAACACTTCTACCTTATCAGCAGAGGTGCAGTTCATGACTTTTACATAAAGGATTTCCTTCATACGTACAAAAATATCTGTAAAATCAATGACCTTAATTACTTCTACCATACGGTTTAATTGCTTTTTTATCTGTTCAAAGGTTTCATCATCGCTTACAGTGGCTATGGTCATTCTAGAGACCGTTGGGTCTTCTGTAGTTCCTACTGTAAGGCTGTCCAGATTGTAGGATTTTCCAGAGAAGAGTCCGGATATCTTAGAAAGAACACCTACTTGATTTTCTACATACAGAGAAATCCATCTTTTTTTCATTCCTTTTTCCATACCGTATTCCTCCTAACAATCCATAATCATATCTTCCAAAGTTCCACCAGGCTTAATCATAGGATAGACCATTTCTTCAGGGTCTAAGATAAATTCAATGATGGTTGGGGTTTTGGTATTCTTTTTTGCTTCTTCAAAAGCAGGGGCAATTTCTTCTCGCTTGGTTACTCGGATGCCTTTTGCACCATAACTTTCTGCCAGTCTTACAAAGTCTGGGGTGTATTCTGGAAATTCCTGACCTTCTGTACGACGGGAGAGGGCTCCGGCCTTTAGATTGGTCATACTGTAGCGTTTTCCGTAAAAAAGTTTCTGCCACTGGTGAACCATTCCCAGATATTCATTGTTAAAAATACAGGCAATAATAGGCAGCTCTTCCAGTACAGCCGTTGCAAGCTCCTGAATATTCATCTGCATTCCACCGTCTCCGGATACAGAGATAACAGGTGTATTGGGATTTCCGATTTTGGCTCCGATAGCGCCAGGGAGCCCATAGCCCATGGTTCCAAGACCACCGGACATAATCAGTTGTTTGTCAGGAGTAATGTCTGCATATTGGGATACTAACATTTGGTGTTGTCCCACGTCTGTTACCAGGATGGATTTTTCAAACTGGTGGTTGATTTCTGAAATAATATCCAGAGGACTCATAAGAGACCGGTTTTTCATGGTAAGAGGGTGTTCTTCTTTCCAGGCAGTAATCTCTGACAGCCATTTTTTGGTATTCTGGGCAGACACATATTCATCCATTTTCAGTAGCGCCTCTTTGGCATCTGCTACAATGGGGATATCCACATGAATATTTCGTGAAATAGATGCTGTATCAATATCAATGTGGACAATTTGAGCATTTGGAGCAAAAGCATGAAGTTTCCCAGTAATACGGTCATTGAATCGTGTTCCAATGGAGAATAGCACATCACAATTGCTTACAGCCATATTGGCGGCATAGGCACCATGCATCCCCAGGTTGCCAATGAAATAAGGACTGGCAGTAGAAATCGCTCCGCGCCCCATTACGGTAGTGACAACAGGAATCTGGGTTTTCTCTACAACCTTGGTAAAAATTTCGTTTGCCTGGGCAATATTTACACCGCCTCCTGCCAGGAACAGGGGCTTTTTCGCTTTTTGCAGTACCTTTATAGCACGTTTTAACTGGCCGATATGCACGTCTGTGTTAGGTTTGTAGCCTCGAATATTTACGGATTTTGGGTACTCTGGGCTTCCAAGTTCTGCCATGACATCTTTTGGAAGGTCAATGAGTACAGGGCCTGGGCGGCCTGTGCGGGCAATGTAAAAGGCTTCTTTAATAATACGGCCTAAATCCTCCCTGTGGCGGACTGTGATGCCATATTTGGTAATACTTCTGGTAATTCCTACAATATCTACTTCCTGGAAGGCATCATTGCCAATCAAATGTCTGGCTACCTGTCCGGTAAAACATACTAAGGGAACACTGTCATAATTAGCAGTTGCCAGACCTGTGACCAGATTTGTGGCTCCAGGACCACTGGTTACCAGGCATACACCCACCTTGCCTGTGGTGCGGGCATAAGCGTCTGCTTCGTGAACCAGAGCCTGCTCGTGTCTGGGAAGTATGATTTTCATATCGCCGTGCTTATACAATTCATCGCTAATGTCAATGGTGCAGGCGCCTGGATAGCCGAACAGTACCTCAACACCTTCTTCTTTTAACGCTTTTACCAATAATTTATTTCCAGAAATTTGTTTCATAGCGTATTCCCTCCTTTTGATGTTTTTAGCAAAAAGCGGCTGCTGCATAACACATGTTTTAACGCTATATATTGTTAAAGTTAATATGTATTATAGTGGTTAAAATTGCAGCTTGTCAACTGTTTTCCTATACAAAAATCAGGAAAAACGGTATACTAGGATAAAAGGAGAGAAAACATGATATCACGCACAGAAATCAGGAGATTATGCAATTCCTCCTCTTATTTTAAAGGAATGGATTTGTATCATCAAGGAAAAATAGAAGAGCTTTCGGTCTGGGAAAATGGGGAAGAAGACATAGTAGAAGCCGTGGTAGAAGGAAGCAACCAAAATTCCTATGAGGTTCAGATTACATGCAGACCAAAAGAGAACAAGGTGGCAGAGGTTTTTTGTGAATGTCCGGCTTATGAAAGCTATCCTGGAATCTGCAAGCATTGTGTAGCAGTGCTTTTAGCATACCTGGATGAAAAAAAACAAAATATAGAGAAAGAAAAGCGCCTGCCAAGAGCCAGCAGAACCACCAGAGAGTTGAAAGAGTTGCTGAATAGGAAAGCAGTGGAGCATACAGCGCCAATTCTTCAAAGAGAGCTGTATGAAAAAGTCCGGCTGGAGCCTCAATTTCAGGTATCTGAGGGAGGCGTTTCCATGAGCCTAAAAATAGGGGCTGGACAAATGTATGTATTGAAAGATATTTTTGCTTTTGCCCAGAGTATGGAGACAGGGAAAGAGGTGGCTTATGGAAAAAACTGCAATTTATTCATGTACCTAAGGTCTTTGAGCCTCGCTCTAAAAAAATGGCAGTATTTTTGGTTGAATGGTCCAGGGAAAATAGAAACCTGTACAGAGAACCTGCCTGGTATGGAAATTCCTATGGTTACGTTTATGAAAAATTAAAGGAAATTTCGCTTTCTGTATCAGAGCTGGCAAAAGTACTGAGGAGTTTAAGTGGAACCTCAGTGGCAGTGAAATTAAGAGGACAGGATGCCGGAATGTGGGAAATCACAGAAAAAAGTCCAAGAAGAAGTGTGGAGTTTTTAGGTGAACCTCAGGGACTTCGTATCCGGACAGAAAAGATGTTAATCTTTCGGGATAGTGATTGGGTTATTTATTTTCAGAAACAGAAGATTTTCCTTACCAGACAAGAGGATAGGCCAGAAGAGGAGTTTTTCGTTCTTTTACAGCAGCTTCCAGGGCAGTGCGCTTTTTTGGAGAAGGAAGATGTTCCAGCTTTTTGTAGGGAGTATTTGCCAGCTGTGCAAAATACACTTTCTTGTGTGTATAAGAACTTTGACCCACAAGAATATACCATAGAGCCGGTTTCTTTTGCTTTTTATCTGGATGCTCTGACAGATGACTTTCTTACCATAAAAGGAATGGCAGTGTATGGGGAGGAGAAGTTTAATCTGTTTGATAAGAAAACGGGAGTAGGAAAACGTGACCTTGCAGGGGAAGCAGAGGCAGAGCTTTTGGTGACTTCCTGGGGAAATGCCTATGATGAGAAAAGACAGTGTATGGTATTGGCAGAGGATGAAAAGAAAATCTATGAATTTCTTACAGAGGGAGTTTCCATGCTTGGGCAGTATGGGGAAGTATATGTGTCTGAGACCTTAAAGCGCATGAAGGTTCTGGCTTCACCAAGGATTTCGGTTGGGCTTTCCCTTGCTTTGGGAACCCTTAAAATGGTGGTTTCTTCTGGGGAATTCACCAGAGAGGAGCTAGAAGAGATTTTTTCCAGATATGATAGGAAAAAGCGGTATTTCAGACTAAAAAACGGAACCTTTGTGAATATGGAGGGTGAGTTTGGAAGGCTATGTGAACTAAGGGAGGGACTGGGACTGACGAGAACCCAGCTCTTGCAGGAAGAAATCACACTTCCTGTATACAGGGCTTTATATTTGGATGGAGAGCTTTGTGGATGGGAAGGATTTCAGGTGAAGAAAGACCGAAATTTTAAGGCTTTAATCCGAAATATGAAAAACATAGAAGATAATGATTTTGAACTGCCGAAAAGTCTGGAAGGGATTTTTAGGGAATATCAGAAAACGGGATTTTTGTGGATAAAAACTTTAAAAAATAATGGATTTGCCGGAATATTAGCAGATGAAATGGGGCTTGGGAAAACCCTGCAGGTGATTGGATTTTTGCTCTCTGAACTAGAAGAGGCAGAACCAGGTGAGAATAAAAGATGCCTCATTGTGTGTCCGGCTTCCCTGGTGTTTAACTGGGTCAGTGAATTTCAGAAATTTGCACCAAACCTTTTGGTAAAGGCAGTAGTGGGAAGTAGTCAGGAACGAGAAGAACTTTTGCAGTGTTGTGGAGAACAGGAGATTCTGGTGACTTCTTATGACTTGTTAAAACGGGATATTTTGTTGTATGAGAAGCTTTCTTTTTTTTGCCAGGTGTTGGATGAGGCGCAGTACATTAAAAACCATGGTACACAGTCTGCAAAAGCAGCCAAGGGGATTTTTTCAGCTTTTCGGTTGGCGCTTACCGGAACTCCTGTAGA
>UMHO01006447.1_pt1 | contig 27023 bp, 29 predicted proteins | sample 1965561 | NCBI WGS metagenome assembly UMHO01 (sample SAMEA4836102, study PRJEB28245) | human gut metagenome | biome: gut microbiome; material: fecal sample | place: Denmark | collected 2008 | reverse complement strand
ATAATCTCATCCACCTTATAAGGCATCCCATATAAGGCCACTGGAACAATCGCTTTCGGTGTTTTTCCCGTCTTCTCGATACGATCTTTAATAGCCTCTTTCAATAACATAGGATCCATATTCCAAGTATCCACCTCCGAATCCACGAATACAGGCGTAGCCCCCAAATAAGTGATCGGATGCGAGGAAGCACAGAAGGTAAAGCTCTGTACCAGCACCTCATCCCCCGGCTTCACGCCACAGGCAAGCAACGCAAGATGTACCGCTGCAGTACCGGCAGACAGAGCCACCACATGTTTACCTTCACCCACGAATTCCTCCAGATCTTTCTCAAATCCATTCACGTTCGGACCTAGAGGCACGACCCAGTTCGTATCAAAGGCTTCTTTGATATACATTTGTTCTTTGCCGCTCATGTGAGCAAGGCAAAGATAAATTCGTTTATTCATTATTATTGTGATTTTAGAAAATCAATTATATAGTTAAGGTACAATATGTTATATCTAAAGCTGTAACAATATTGAAGTTAAAAACAAACACAAAACCACCTTAATTTTTAATTTTACCAAATACTTCGGATCAGCATAAAAGCCTCAGCTCTTTCTACGCTAATTGTAGCACCTCTATATTTCGCCAAAGCTTCCAAAGCCTCTAAAGAACGAGAACTAGGGAACCGCCTTAGTTGAGATTGATAACACTCCATCGCTCTCAATTTCATTTTCATTCCATCTTGACTACAAGGAATGAATACCGTGGGAATAAAAGCATCATCCGCATAAGGAGCAGCCCATTCAGTTTCAGATAACGTTTCATAGGTATAAACTCGCTTAACCGTATAATCTCCAACAGGACGACAAGCGACTAATACACAGTCAAAGACCATCCGATGATCTTTATGTATATCTCCTCTATGGGGAATAAACACTGTATCTATTTGATTTTCGGATATACATTTTGAAACTTCACGAGACATGATATAACCTGGATATTGATCTAATGCAGGAGCCGGAAAATCAAAGAAAAAGGTCTGTTTTACACCTAGTAAACGATGAGCCTCCAGTGCCTCTGTTCTAACACGCTGAATACCTTTTTCGGAAAAAATATTTGGATCAGATTTACTGGCATTTGTCATAATCAGCACATACACATTATGACCTTCTTGTATCATTTTATAAATAGTTGCCCCACAGCCCAATATTTCATCATCCGCATGAGGTGCTACAACCAATATATTCTTAAACACGACTACTTAGTTAAATATTTGTTAATAATATTATAAACATATTCAATCTCATTCTTCCCATAACGCTGATCAATCGGTATAGGGATCATATAAGAGGATAGATAATACTCAAAAGATGTAGAATCAGTTTCCTTAAGCAAATAATTCCACCAACGTCCGGTATAAATCTTCTCTTTACTTAAAAGATCCACCATATCAGATTTCTCTACAACTAATGGATAAACAAATGGAACACAATTATCATCAAAATATATATGAGGATTGATTTTATTCATAGAAGAATATAAATCAGATGCTAAATTAAAATTCTCAAATCTTTTATTTTTAATATAATCATAAGGAGCATTTTTAAGTATAGCACGAGAAAGAATAGACATTCTAGAAATGTTAGACATATCTATACGCTTCTCATTTAATTGTCTATATTGATAAGCAGAATTGCAACCCACCTCTATTCTTTGTAATAAGAAACCTGCTGTTTCAGAAGATAAATCTTGATCATATTCATCACTAAACTTTACAGCATCTGGGCCTACTACATAACAGCCATCGGGAACGCCTACAAACTTTCTGGGAGAATAGACATTATAGACTCCATTTATAGGTTTTGCGAATAGAGATTGGGCATTGTCGATGATAACATTTTTATACCCCTCAATCAATGATAACATGTGCTCTGTAGACATAAGGCCAAAATAATTCACAAACACTATTGCGGTATCATCACCTTGAGAAATATCAAGAGGCATAAAATCCTTATCTATATGATAATAATCAACTTTAAAACCTTTGCTAAGAAGAAAATCACGAACCGTAAAACACTCATAATAAGGCAAAAGGACTTTATTTACATTTAGAAGTCTACAACAATGATAAATACCAGCTCTATTAAGATTTAACCTACAAACTTCAGAGCCATCAAACAACTCACCAGTATCCCGTAAGTCTAATTCCAAAAAACTACCTATTTCCATTTATAGCATCAACCTTATCAACTACATACTCAAAATCAAATCCACAATTAAAAATATAATCAAGAACAGACATATTCTCTATAAAATCGCCCCATAACTGAGGATACTCAATAGGAGAATAATCCATATATTCTAATTTTAATCCTCTTTCATTAAAATGGGATTCATCTTGATACACTCTAGCACCATTGCCCGAAATATATGCAGTAGCACCAACTTCCAATGACAAATCAATTACACGCTCCTCTTTTTTAGCATGAGAAAGCAATTCAGAGGATCTAAATATTTTAGGTTTAATACCAAATTGATTGGAGATAAATGTATTTAATGCTATATTCAAATCTGCCACATTGGAATAATCATTTAGATATACCTCTTTTAGAGATGGATAAATATCAGAAAAGAAAGGAGCTTTCTTATAATTCATCTCTATTGTCTTAAGATGCTTTTCCTTCCATTTCAATTCATCTTTCGGCCTCACATGATTAATAGGATCACCAAATTTCATTTCTACGGGAAACTTTACACGCAAGACACCATGAGGAGTCTTGATCTTATTAAAATTGTGAGCCGCCTCATTCGAGAACTGAGCATCATCCAAGTATATAAACAAATCAGATTTATACATCTTGTAAAAGAATCCCAAATATGGAATATAATCAGGCTGATGTATTGCTACTTTCATAAGCATTATTTTTTTCTGTTCTTTCTTCAGATAAAGACTTTCTTACATATTCGCCATAATTATCATTTTTCCTATGGATTAAAAGTCTAAACGTTCTAAACAATATTTTTAAATCAATAAAGAAGGAGCAATCTTCACCATACTCCGCTTCCCACTGTAGTTGTTCATCCCAAGTTGGAGTAGGATTATCCTTTAAAACTTCAGGTGGTAACAAACCTCCCCTTACTTTAAATCTTTTTTTCTCATAATCAGAAAAATATATATTGTATTTAGAAGGCATTGGTCTTGGCCCTATGATAGCCATGTCTCCTTTCAAAATATTTAATAACTCTGGTAACTCATCTAAACTGGTATTTCGCAACCAACTGCCAAATGAAGTTTTTCTCAGTTCATCCGGCAATAGATTCCCATCTGAATCAGTTTTATTAGTCATTGTCCTAAATTTCAATAAACCAAAAGAACGTCCATTCAAAGTTGAACGCTCTTGTATAAAGAAAATTGGAGATCCTAATTTAAACCGAATCACTACTATTAGAACTAAATATATGGGAATCAAAGCTACAATGCCAAACAATGATAAAATAAAATCTATTATCCTTTTTATATATCTATACATCATACTGCTATATATAAAAACATACTCAAATTATTTTTTTTCACTTTCCTTATTTTTCACCAAAGTTCCAAAATTAACAATCTGGCTTTTCTCACTTATCTCTATTCCTGTCCTAATAATCCGAGCTGGATTTCCCGCAATAAGACAATGACTAGGAAAACTTTTCGTAACTACACTACCAGCTCCCACAAACACATGATCCCCTAATGTTACGCCTGGAGTAATTATTGCTCTTCCACCAATGACACACCTCTTTCCTATATATGTATCAACTTTATTTTTACCCCTAAAATAATCATGAGCCAATAACATAACCCCAACCGACACCCTTGTCTCATCTCCAATATGAATCCCCCTAGGATTTACTTTGTCCATATCTATCCTCTGAGAAATAGAGACACCTTTTCCTATATCAACTTTTTTGACATATTTCAAATAATTGGTATATATACCACGAACTACCTTACTAACTCTTTGCCGAAATGTTTTCTTTTCCATATAACTTTAATATTAAATCTTAGAATATTAATTATTATCACCTATCAACTTAATCTTAAATGCTTACTAGCGTTGACACAATCATAGGTTTCGTCTTCACCCACATCGTCCCCCAACTCAATCCCAGTCCAAACGAAGACATTAATAGTGTCGTTTCTTTAGTCCTAAGTTGATCTGCGATCCTTGTTACCATCAATGACGGAATCGAAGCACCTCCTAAGTTTCCAAACTCTTCCAAATTGTAAGGCACTTTCTCTTTGGGTAACTTCAATTTCTTCACGATACGATCCACGATCATCTTATTTGCTTGATGAATCAAGAAATAATCTATATCTGTATCACGATTGATATTATAATCCGCCAAGAACGTTTCGATCGACTTGGGAGGACGCGATATGGCAAATGAGAAAACATTCATACCGTTTATCAACGTATGAATAGGCGCACGCACAATACCATTACCAAAATCCTCATATTCAAAAGAGGCAGGAGTAGCCGGATGGCGAAAACCACCATGAGGGGTCATCAAGGCCTCATATCCTTTTCCGTATGTATGGAAGTCTACTACAATATCGTTGGCGGTCTCATCATATTCCAATGCTATCGCCGTACCACAATCTCCAAATAAAGGTACACGGCTTTTGTCTTTCATGGACCCCATTCGCAAGGCCGTATCCCCTATAAGTAGTAACGCACGTTTCACATTACCCACTGTCAACAGATTACCGGCAACCGTTATGGCATACATACAACCACAGCATCCCATGGGTATATCCATACAGAAACAATTTTCCGACAAGCCAAGCCTATCCTGCAACACACAAGAGGTCGGGGGAGTACGATAATCGCCTGTAACAGACTCGAACAACAATACATCGATACTATCTTTCTCCCACCCTAACTCTACCAGCAGTTTTTCAGCGGTAGCCTGACACATATCCGAAGCGCACATGGTATCCGGGGCTATATGCCTACGTTTTATACCAACCGTATTGTCGAACACATCCGCTTCCTCTTGAGAAAGAAGTCCTAATTCGGAAGTTGTTACCACATTCTTAGGAACAGCCATAGCCACTCCTTTCATGCCAACATTCTTAATTTCCCATCTTGCCATAAGTCCAACCGTTAAAGCTCAACATCGTACTTCTTCAAGATCTCACGTCCTTTACCATATGAAGTAAATTCCATGATATCTTCTGGGTCAAACATAATATCAAAAGATTCTTCCAACAAAGCGATTATATTTAATTGATGAACAGAATCCCACGTATCCACGCTCTCTCTTGAAAAGCCATCATTCAACACTGCGATTTCTACACCGAACACTTCCACAAAAGTGTCATTATACTTCTCTATATTTGTCATTGCTATTTACTTTTATGAATTTAACTTACTATACAATATCTTTCCGGCTTCATTCTTGGGAATTTCATCAATCACTTTTATCTCAAATGCTGAAGCGACCAATTTGGTTTTTTCGACCAACACCTCTTTTACTGCCGTAGCATATTGCTCGTCGGTCAAGTAAACGGTCATCTTCTCGTCCGTACCCACGCAAGCACATTCTATCGGATATTTCCCTTTGATTATCTGCTCGCACTCATCCAATCCAATGCGCATACCGAACAGTTTCAAAAAACGTCCCATGCGCCCCACAATGTAGTAACAGCCATCCTCATCACGATAAGCTAAATCACCGGTACGCATAAAACCATTACGCTCATCGCCCAGCAACAAATCCTCCCGACTACGGGCATATCCCATCGTCACATTTTTACCGCGATAACACATTTCGCCTTCGGTATAGGCCTCCTCTATGAGATTTCCCTCACGATCTATCAACGACAACTCCGCATTAGGAACAGCCCGACCTATACTACCGACTTTCTCAATGGCCCATTCCGCAGGTAAATAAGCCATACGAGCAGTTCCCTCCGATTGTCCATAAGTCGCAATCCAACGTTTTCCATTGTCACGACAATATTCAGCGAACTTCAAATTCAACTGATGCGGCATCTTACCACCACCTTGAGTAAGTAAGGTCAGATCCGGCAAATCCATCCGGAAAAAGCGCATTAAGTTCAATATCTCAAAACTATAAGGCACCCCTGTAAAACTGGTAGCCCGTTGTTCCTTCATAAAGTTCCAAAAAGCCTTGTCTGTCATGCTCTGATTGGTTATCAATACAGTGGCACCCACATACAAGTGACTGAACACGACAGACAATCCCATCGTATAATACAAGGGTAACACCAACAAGGGTCTGTCATCAGACGTAAGCCCAAAGAAAGTCGATATATTCAAAGCTGCCCCCTCTATATTCTCATACTTATGGCGCACCAACTTAGGACTTCCCGTAGATCCGGAAGTAGGCAACAAGTGAGACAAGTCGGCATGTAGCGCACAAGGCTTCATACCTGTATGCAACAGCGTATAGCCATAGTTCTCACACACTATCTCGTATTGTAACGCGGATGCCATACTTGTTGGCAGACACACATAAGAAGGACGGTATATTTCAAACAAATTATGATAAAGCCCCTCTTCTATATGAGCGTTCAATATCAAAGGTACATTACCCGAATTAATACAACCCATACTCCACGCTATTCCCCCTACATTGTTTTCTGTCAACAAAAACAATAAGGAGCGTGCAGGAAGCAAAGAACCGATACTCTCAGAGAAGGATAACAATTCCCCATACCCCAAGACAGCCCCCGAAGCATCTATTGCGGCAACCGCATCCTGCGGTCGCTCATTCAAACCCAATATCATCTGATTATTTTATTCTAAATGGAAGCGCAACCATCCACGCCCAATATCTGACCGGAAATATAGGAAGCTCTGTCAGAGGCAAGAAAAGCACAAGCGTTTGCCACATCTTCCGCTGTACCCAAACGTCCCAACGCAATCTTCCGAATACGTGTATCTATTTTCTCACCACTCTCTTCATACAATTCTGAGAATCGCTCAGTCTTCACGATACCCGGTGCTACAGCATTGACTCTAATACCAAGAGGAGCCAACTCCTTAGCAGCCGATTTGGTAAATGACATAATAGCTCCTTTGGTAGCCGAGTAGGCTGACTGACCGGGAGACCCCAATACGGCTGTAACAGATGCGATATTCACAATCGATCCACTACCATTACGAGCCATTAAACGGGATACCAACTGCACCATTTCTATGACCGCAATCACATTTACCCGGAACATCAGTTCAGTTTCTGGTCGAACAATCATGCCGATTTTCTTATTAAACACCACACCTGCATTATTAACCAGTACATCAATACGACCTTCTCGTCTGAATATCGACATAAAAGCAGACTTGACAGCCGCAGCATCCGTCACATCAAAATATAACGGAATCATACGGGTACCTTGCGCTGCCGCACATTGTTCCCCCCATGCATCCATGCTCCCTTCTTGTCGGTCACAAGCATATACAATAGCACCATCACCTGCAAAACGTTCAGCTATCGATTTTCCGATCCCCTGTGCAGCACCGGTAATGATACATACTTTATTGTCTAAAAATCTTTCCATCTCAACTCAATGTCATTCCTCCATCCAATTTAAGAGATACACCTGTCACCCAAGAAGATGCATCAGACAATAAATATATAATAGCCCAAGCAACCTCTTCAGGTTTTCCATATCTTTTAAGTGGATATCTTAACTTATCAGCCTCATATTGTTCTAGTGTCAACTGTCCTCTATTCAAAATTCGAGTTTCAACCATTGCTGGATTAACACTATTACATCTAATTCCCTTTGTGGCAAGTTCCAAAGCCGATGAGCGCATATATGCATCAATGCCACATTTCGTCATCGAATAAATAGCGTTTCCCATAGAAACACGATAAACACCCGCAACAGAAGAAGTAAAAACAATAGAGGCCTGAGATTGAAATTTCTTTTGTTTCAGAATTTGCTTGATTAATAAGACAGGAGCCATTAAATTAATCTGTTGCATTTCTTCTATTTTTTTAGTAGTAACAAATTGAATTGGAGTTAGTCCCACAATTCCAGCATTACTAACACAACCATTAATTTGCGGAATCTGATTAACTAAATCTTTTATGCCATCCTCCGTAGACAAATCTGCCACGATTTGCATATGTACTTTATTTTTAAAACCCTCCAATTCTGCAAAAGTTTCTTTTAAACGCTCCTCATCTCGTCCTGTTATAATCAACGACGCCCCCATTTTAGCACATTCTATGGCTGTTGCTCTTCCTATCCCTGAAGATGCACCAGTAACAAGAATGGCTTTACCTTCTAAAGAAAAAGGATTATACTGATACATATCTACAATTCTATCAAATTCGATAATACAAGATTTTTTGTCGTAAAAGCAACAGTACCCCAAGAAAGCCCTACTCCAAAACCACAAGCAATCCAATTAGTTTCTTTTTTTTCTACTTTTCCTCTTGTCTGAGTTAATATTGTTAAAGGAATTGATGCCGAAGAAGTATTTCCAAACTCTGTCAAACTATATGGGACTTTTTCTGAGTCCAATTGCAATTTCTTTCTAATTTTTTCATTCATCATCAAATTAGCTTGATGCAATATAAAATAATCATAATCAGAGATTTGCTTTTCACTAAATTCAACTATTTTCTTTATAGACTTTGGAGCAACAGTAATTCCAAAAGCGAAAACATCCATTCCTTTCATTCTTGTTTGAAGTCGATGCACTTTCTTTCCATCTACATCTTCCATTTCAAACGATTTTAATGTCACAGGATTTCGACTACCACCATCGGGTATAATAATAGCATCATATCCACTACCGTCAGTTCCAAAATGAAAAGCGAATCTATCACTCTCATTTCCTGTATACTCTAAAGCTGTTACAGTTCCAGCATAACCAAACAATGGATCAAATTCACAAAATGCCCTTTTTCTCGCATCACCAACTAACAATAACGCCTTTTTTATACCACCTTGAGATAATATTGCAGCCACAGAGCTCAAACCATATACCCATCCTGAACATCCAAGAGAGATATCTATTGCATAGCATTCTCTACTTAGCCCCAGCCGTTCTTGTAAAATACAAGACGTTGCCGGAAGAATATAATCAGGATGTTGAGACACAAAAAATAAAGCACCAACATCAGTCTTATTCCATTCCAAATCATTAATCAACTTTTCCGCTGCATTATAGCACAGGTCAGATGCCGTATATTCATTAGAAATATGTGCACTTTTTATACCTGTCTTTTCCGCAAAATTGGAAGAGTCATAATCTGCACTTTTTACACTGTCTTCAACACGTATTACTTGTTTTGGAACACACGCAGAGATGCCTGCAATACGCACTTTAGTGATATCAAATAGTGCCATATTTCCCTTTTACAATATTAAATAGCTCCTCAATCGTCTCTGCTTGACGCATATCATCTCCTTTCAGCGTTACATCATATTCTTCATCAACCATCGCAATAATTGAGAGCGCTATTAATGAACTCCATTCATCCAGTTCTCTAAATTTAGTAGAACCAACAAATTCAGTTACATCTGTTTCCTCAAACTGTTCTGCAAACTTTGATATAAAATCTTGTACTTCCATAATATATATTTAATTAAAAAAATCATAATCGCTTTGCTGGATTACCATACACAGTAGTTCCAGCCTTTACCCTTTTTATAACAAAACTACAAGCCCCTACATGTGCCATATCTTCAACAACAACTCCGTGATTTATAACTGCTGATGTGTAAATATCAGTTGCATTACATATTTTAGTTCCTCCCACACATGTTACGTGTGTATCTATTCTATTCCAATCACCAATAATGACATCATGTCCAATCACTGCATGAGATTGAATTAAATTGTAATTTCCTAATACTGAATCCACTCCTATACTTGTAAAAGCCCCAATGACATTTCCCTCACCCATTCTAACATTATGACAAATACGAGCTGTATTATGAATCAATGACATAAAAGTAGCACCTCTATCTATGAGTTTTTCCATACAGTCCTTACGAGACTTTCCCCCAATAGAACAAACAAAAACATCATTCTCTTGAGGAATATAATCTGATATTTTCCCTATTATCGGTGGATAATTATCAAAACCTTTAAGTGCATCTAAGTCGTCATCTATAAATCCTTTAATAAGAAACTCCGTTTCATACCCAATACAACTTTCAGCCATTCCACAAAGGGTTCTACCTAACCCCCCTGCAGCTATTATTATTAGATCCTTCATTTTGCTGTAATTTTATTAAAATTTTCAACATCAAAAGTAGAGTAGAAAAACTCAGAATCAACCACTACTTTAAAATCATTCACGAATTCACTAAAATCTTTTGCTTTTTTCATATAAAAGAACATGCCTTGAGGTTCATCTTTAAAATGAATTGTATGAAAGCCATTATACTGCAAACGAGCCGCCTTAATTCCAACAGATACTGCTTCATACAAAACAGTCGTATTTTCAGCAATAACACCTTCATAAGCCATACAAGCTATAGTAGAATTCTCTACATTATCAACAATTGCAACGTTGGGAAATCCACTCAAGCTATTTTGCTGATATCGAGTTAATTTCTCTAAAGGATGCAAACGTAAATGAAAACTATATTGAGGGTATAAGTTCGCTAATTCAGATAAAGTATCTACCATTTTTTGACTAATTTGCGGTTCTGAAAGAAACAGGTACGTATCCTTCAATATTATAATACGCCTCTTTTTTAAAAAAGATTTAAAAGCACAACCTATATTTATCATTTTCTCGAAAGGAAGACCAAAAAGTCCATCCTTGAGAGAACTTTTTCCAAAAGTCAAAAAATAATCAGGATAAGCTTCAGGGACATACTCTCCCGAATAAGTAGTTGTTTGCCCCACCGTAATACCATGTTGAACCTCATAACAAGGAATTTTTAACAACTTACACACAGCGACATAAGGAAAATGCAACACGGCTACAGGTGCAAAAAGACGTTTTACACCTAATCTTTTAATGACCAAACACAAAAAAAATATTTTCAACAAACATGTAGTCGTCCTAACATATATATACAATCTATCTTTTAAAGAAATTCCTATTAGACGATTAACTTTAATTATTAAACCTTCATAAGTTCCCCATTTAAATATAGCAAGAAAAGGAAAAATAAAAAGAGCCATAATAAGACTCAAGTTATCTATAAATTCAGTCCATACAATATTATCTATAGCCCTCGGAGAACGATGAACTCCTGATCGGCCTCTCTCAAAATAGACATAATCATCCTTAGCCGCTGACAACATGATAATTGGATCTACAAATTTATCCATATATACTCCATCCACTTGCTCCAAACGCATAAATCCCAGAAAAAGATTAGACTTTTTTTGAGAACAAACAAAAAGTTTCAGAATATGCCAAAATGATAAAACAAAAGATCTCATCAACACCCATACATTAAACTTAGGATGATTAGACATCGGAGGAATTTCAGCATGAACAAACATATATTTATTCCTATATTTACGCTTAACACACCCCCACAAAGGTATCCCCCATATCCTTTCATCATATATTCTCAAGTTTTTCTCCTTATCTAACAATTCTTTTAAAGTTAATTTACTCATAATCATTTAATTCAATTTACATTTCACCATTAGAATATTAGAAGATCCTTTCTCTGTAGCATTATAATATGATATATAGAATAAACCATTTTCATATACTAATCCAGGGTACGAGCAATCTCCTCCTCCCGGTAAATCAAGAATATGTTCTAAGCTATACGTAGTTTTATTCAATTGAAATATGGATGTTGTTATAAGATCGCCATGAAAATATCGACCACATACATATATTCCACCATCCACATTTATCAATGCGGGTGCATCCAATCTTACACCACTATCATACCATTGAAAATTACCACCTTCAAGGTTGCATAATCCAACCATGGTATTCTTCCCATTCACACGGACCACAGATACTAAAGATTCATCATTGAACAATGTGATAGAAGCTTCTGTTGGGAAACCTTCAATAACCGGAGTTTCAACAATGTCAAAATCTAAACCATTCTTTGATTTCGTAAAGCTAAATTTTGGTACATAAAGAAAACCGTATGCCTTCTTTTTAATCCACTTCATATCCCAAAGCCAATTATTAGTAATAGCACTACCAAATGACAGAGATTTAAATTGAGACGATATATTTAAAAATCCATTTAGACATACAATCAAAGACTTACGTTGTTTGGCTTTACCGTCTTCATATTTTACTGCTTGTAGCAAAATATTCAATGAACCTTTAGTATCTACAACCAGTTTTGGGTCTCGCAAATCAAACCCGTCTATGGATAAGCGTTTGTATTCTTTCCAAGATGTCGCATCTTTCGAATGTAGAATGATAATTTCTCCATTATCCATGCCATTTTTATTTACATGACTATTTGCCTGTCTGAACGCACAGTAGAAATGTCTCTTGTATTTGGCCAATGTCGTGAATGCTGCATATTTACCTTCTTGTGACCAAATTAGTAGAGAACTAACAATTTCTTGAGCCATTAATGGACATAAACAAAAAACAAGATCAGCTATTAAAGCTAATAAGATTATACTTAATCTCAGATTTATAATACGTCTTTTCACTTTACATCAATAATATTAGGACGTTCAATTATGGTTATCATCGTATTTGCTATAATCTTCAAATCTCTTAGATTGAACACAACAAATACGACAACAGGAAACCACATTAGCCATCCTCTATTGACAACAGACATTACGCAGGCTACAAAAAATGGAACTAACAATCTAATAGGTATAATCTCTTTAATAATTCCATAAAAAGTAATTTCAATACCTAAAAATTGCCAACCTCTATAAACTACAATGCAGGCATAAAATAAGTAACTAAATAAAGTGGCAAGAACTACATAGCTGTAATCTATCTTAATAATCACTGCTAATAGCCATGCTAAACATACATTAATCACAAGAATTAAAAAAGTGTTCAGTGCAAGAATGCGTTCCTTATTTTTAGCCATCAATAATGATATATAACCAAACGAATTAGTATAAAGCAAAGTCGCAAGAGATGTCAAGTTTATAGCAATTAAAGCAGTTTGATATTTAGGCATAAACTCCAATAATATCGGAAACAATGCCATAGTCAAATACATTACACAATGGGAACAAGTTACATAGTTGGTTCGCAATGATGATACCGTCTTCTGTATTACTGACATGTCATCAGTATTAAATTTATCTATGAGTTTTGGAGTAATGAGAGATGAAAAGGCTGTTAACAATAACAACGACGCATGTGCCAAGGTATATGCAAAAGAAAAATAACCAAATTCCTCCACGCTGTAGTTTTTAGCAATGATAGTCTTTGTACTTAGAATAACCAAATAGAAGCAGAAGTTATAGATAAAAATGTAAAAACTCTTTTTTACTATTTTCTTCGCTAATCCTAAAAAGAAACAACCTCTAAAGGATATATTTCCACGAAATACAAACAGCAAAAGGCTAATCAAATGTGAAAAAATATAAGCAATAATAAGATAAGTAATCAGAAGATTTTCATGTGCCAAAAAAATTATTGGCAAAAGAATAAGATTCAGAAATGTCTGATAGAATGTAAATTCAAACATTCGTCCTTTAACTCTGTTAATGCAAAAACAATAATCATTTAGATATTGAAAAATAGCAATCAAACAAACAAAGTAAAAACGATTACCTAACTCAAATTTATCAAGAAAAGGAATGCCTACAAACATATAATAAACACCTATGCTCACAACAAACAATGAAATCAGTCCCATCAATACCATTGCAGACATTTCCAAATCATCACATCTCTTTAGGTCTTTCTTATTCTGAACTAGCAATACTGTCATCGAATTAGAAATGCCAAAATTAAAAACCTGAAAATACCTTAAAATCAAAACAATACTACCCCATACTCCCATATAATAGGGACCTAGATGAGCAGCCATTGTCATAGAATTAATAAAGATTATAAAATAAACAACATATCTAGAAAGAAGGTATATTGCAACTTTATTGCCTATAATCATTTTGAATACATTTCCCATTATTTTATCTAAAAATTTCAGAATAAGTAATTATTCCACAGTATTTCACTTTAAACAAACACCTTACAGCATCCTACACTTTATTATATCATGATTTTTCAAAACAACTGTAGCCATATAAACCATATAAATCAAATATGGCGAATAAAACATCCAAGAACGATGTAATACAACAAGAATTAACATACACAAAAAAGAAAATTTAATCATAAAAGGCACTTTATAAACCAAAGATAACATCACAAAAATAAGCAACAATAGACCCAAAATCCCTATATTCAATATCAAGCCCCTATAATCTGATAATATAATTGAATCGTCATGAACTGCAATTCCTGTCCATATTTCGTCTGGTCTCAAAGAATAAAAATAAGACAATCCACTTTGATTCGTCCTCTCATTTAAAGCATCACTCAAAGAGCCTGAACTCATTAAGGCATCAATAACAAATTCCATATTTCGTTCAAATATCAAAAAATAAAATTCATCTTGCAATGATTTAGGAAGCATAAAAAACAAAAAAACAAAAAAACAAATTGCAGCAAGAACAAAACCAAATACTTTCAACAACATTTTCCTACGAATCGCATTATAAAATTCTGCAAGAAATAACAATAAGATAAAATTTGGTGAAAATGTCAATATTCCACATATAATCATAATAATATTAGGCTTTTTATTTAAAAGTCGTTCCACTAAATATACAAAACCCAAGATTATAGCAAAATGCCCTGGTTCTTGTAACATTCCATTAGCACGTGGTAATATGGATGATAAAGCATCATGAACTATTACAAAACATCCATATACATAATAAACATATCCCAGCCTTTCATGAAGTGCAGATTGAGGCTGTAACTCATAATGAGGGACAAAAGAATTAAGCCCCAATATATACAAAATCGAAACACTAATTGAACCAAATGCAAAAAAAACGATCAGTTTTCTGAACAATTCATATATATCAACTATTACTTGCCTAGGCCAAAACAACATTAATAACAAAGGAATAAACATACAAGCACGCACAATTTGACTAGCAAAAGTCATATCTACACGCACTGTTAGCCACAAATAAAATAGAGCAACAGATATTGCTATCAGCAAATTTGAAAAATAAACATGCAATAAATGCCTATAGGAACAATAGAAAGTAGATACAACCACAAAGATACACGCTAATAACTTTATGATATTTTCATACGAATTCCATATAAAAAAAGAATCCAAAACAACAAAAAGCCAAAAACACCCTATTATCGGAAGAACACGTGTCTTTACCCCTACCATATCTATATACTTATTGCAAATCAAGAAGTGTTAAAACATCTCCTTTTTGTATTTCACGTTTAGAGACTTTACCAAGAAGTGCATCCCAATAACGAGGAGATAGTCCCACTCCCGGTCTGTATGACCCTACATTTTCATCCGTAAACACATCTCCCTCTGAAATATTTTTTTTTGCATATAAAGAACGACGTTTATTTCGTTCGTTATCAGTTATGTCGTATTTTACCTCTCCCATTATTTTTTCTACATCTCTAATATGTTTCACCATTTCAGCAAATTCTTGAGGTTCCATAGAAAAATCACAGTCCGGTCCACCATTCGAACGACTTAAAGTAAAATGCTTCTCAACAACTTTTGCTCCCAAAGAAACTGCAACAATAGGTACTAAATCACCCAAAGTATGATCAGACACCCCTACCTTAACATTAAATCGCTTTATCATATCTGGTATGGTCAAAAGATTTGCTTGTGCATATGTTGCGGGATATTCCGATGTACATTTTAATAATGTTATATCATTATTACCTTCTTTATAACAAACATCCAAAGCTAATTGTATATCATCCAAATCCGCTACTCCGGTAGAAATAATCATTGGCTTCTTTTTTTTAGCCACATAACGAATCAAAGGAATATCATTGATTTCAAATGATGCTATTTTATAAATAGGTATCTTCATTGATTCTAAAAAATCAACTCCCGCCATATCAAATGGAGTAGAAAAAAAGTCCATACCCAATTCTATTGCTATTTGTTGCAGTTTAGGTTGCCATTCATAAGGCAAACTCCCTTCCTTATATAAATCATATCTCTTTACTCCTTTCCACAAACCTTTTTTTATCGGACCAAAATATTCATTATCCACATCCATTACCAATGAATCAGGAGTATAAGTTTGAATTTTTACAGCATCAGCTCCTGAAGCCGCCATAGCTTCTAGGGTTTTCACAGCTAGATTGAAGTCATGATTGTGATTCGCAGACATTTCTGCAATAATAAATGTTCTATTTTTCATTTATAAATTCATTTATAGCTTGATCCGCATTCCAGTTTTTGACAAATGTAGAGAATTTGAGAAGCAATTTCTGTGAGCCTTCTCCATTTTGTAATGTCTCCTCAGTAAGAAAAGTCTCCACACACAATTTTCCATTTATGTTTTTCACATCATTAATCTTCGCACCAAAAAACATAGTAATTACAAGTGCTGACATATTATCATAATAATTATGCCCATAGACCCCTTTAAATTTCAATTCCGAAAGAAGAAATGTTTTATAATTACACATTGCAAATAGCCCCTCACCACTACCTACCAAATTAGGTATCAAATAGAATCCAGATTCGCATGTTTCATCTTCATAATTTACATGAATGATATTTAACACCCCGATTGGTCTATCCCCTTTTTTTACCATCCAATAATACTTTTCAGAAGTATTTTTCAAACTTTCGCAAAAAATCAAATGTTCTTCTTCCGAGATCACATTTGTAGTATTTAAATGTTTGCGAACATTAGGATGATTACGCCATTCCAAAATTTCAAGCAGCTCTTCACTAGAAAGCAAAGTAAAATTTATATAGGTGTATTTACCATATATATATATACAGCTTCGATCTATTATCATAAGCTTAAAAATAATTGCTGGTACTTACTAACTGTATTTTTTAATTCAAAAATTCGCTTTCGATTACCTTTATATACCTCATTTATCGCATCTGTAAGCAATTGTAGTGAATCTGATTTCGCAAAATCTCCAATAGCCCAAATATAGTCTTCTTCTATAAATGTCCTATAAATATTTTTTTGATTATCTACATAAAAACCTGCTACAACATTTGCTTGTTGAGACAATGCCTCTACCGCAGCACCACTAGCTGACACCAAAGCTACTTCTGAGATTTGAAAAATTTCAGAAATAGTTTTAGCTGTAAGATTAACACATGTAGTATAACCGTCTTTTTTCAATTTCATTATCCGATCTTTGCCCATTACATCTGTTAGTATAACTCTTATAATAGCATTTGGATACATTCCACGTATGTACGACGCAAATTTTTCCGTATAACAATATTGGTCTGTTCCTCCTATACAAATAACAAAAGAATTAGCAATTCTCTTTTTACGATCTTGTCTATAAAACGGACTCCGCATAAGCGTCCATCCAAGACCTAAGCATAATCGCGTATACGCCTCCTTTGAAAATTGTTCCGGCTTAAGGTTTGTATAATTGATTACAACATCTGCATAATAATGCCTATCATTACTGCCAAGCACTACCAGCTTACAACCTTTATTTTTAATAGCTTTCTGATAATCACTAGTAAAAAAGTAATTATCCAATACGACAATCTCAGAACCAGAAAGTTCATCAAGAAAAAGCTGAAACTTTCTATCGTCAGAAGGAAGAGACTTCAAAGTACAAATCTTATTAATTTCTTCTATCTGATAATCCGATGGTTGTTGTGTATAGAAAAAACAATCAAAATGTTCTTTTAACATATCAGCCAAAGCAAGACAACGTATAAAATGCCCAAAACCGATTTGTTTATCAGCATCTGCACGGATATAAACTTTCTTTCTTATCATATCATAAGATATTATTCAAAAGCCTATATTTAACTTCTGCTAGTTTCCAATCTTGTTCTGTATCAATATCCTGAACAGTTTCTTCACTAACCTCAACCCCTCCACGAGTAATCTGTCCCGCACGCCAAAGATTTACCTTGTGCCAATAAAAGGTACCGGAATCATGATAGGCAACAGGAAGATCCTGACTACGACTCTTTGCGTACTCCGGCCAGTTGTATTTGATTTCCTTATTCTCATCCATCCTAAAAGAACGATAAATAGGATATGAGAAGCGTACTATAGGAACAATCGTAGAGAAATTCGATTCCAATAAAGTATCAAAGCCATTAATAATGTCTCTTGGAGAAAGCATAGGAGATGTGGCAAGAATACAACACATATTATCAAAACTTTTGCCTATCTGTGCATAATTATTTAGCACTTCATGAAGCACATCCGCAAGTGTAGCGTAATCATTCGCAGTTTTTTCACTTCGCATGAAAGGGACTGTTGCTCCATACTGAAGAGCCACCTCAGCGATCTCCTCATCATCTGTACTTACCATAACCTCTTCAAATAATCCTGTTTCCAAAACCGCCTCAATCGGATATGCAAGAATAGGTTTCCCTAAGAAAAGTTTCACATTTTTACGAGGAATACGCTTACTGCCGCCACGCGCAGGTATGATTGCCAAGTTTTTCATTATTTACAAAATAAATTCCTTTACCTTTGCTATTACATATTGTTGTTGTTCCTCGGTTAGTGTCGGAAACATTGGGAGAGCAAGACAGTGCTTATAATAATCTTCTACAATCGGAAGGTCACCCTCCTTATTACCCAACTGCCTATAATACGGCATAAGGTTGAGAGGATAATAGAGCACTTGGGCATAAATATTATTCTCTCGCAGGAAATTGTATAATCCTAAACGATCTTCCACTTGAATGATATAAAGATGATATGCATGATAAACATCTACAGCTTCAAAGGGGATCTTAAATCCCTCAATATTAACGAATGCTTCGTTATATTTATGAACAAGTTCACGGCGGATTTCCACATTATGACGAGCACGCTTCAATTGAGAAATACCAAGGGCGGCCTGAATATCCGTAAGGCGATAATTGAAACCCAACTCTTGCATCTCATAATACCACAAACCATCTAGACGCTCCATTTTCTCAGAGTCGTGCGTAATGCCATGTGTACGATAAAGCGCCATTTTCTCATAGAGTTCTTTAAATCTAGTACATGCCATACCGCCCTCACCTGTCGTGATATGTTTTACAGGATGGAACGAGAATACTGTTATGTCTGAGTATTTGCCACAGCCACAATACACCTTCTCCCCGGTTGAATCGATGAAATATGCACCCGGAGCATGACACGCATCTTCAAGAATCCACATTCCATACTCATCCGCCACCTTGCGGTATTCCTCCATATTATGGGGATAACCCGCAAAGTCCACTAATACCATACCTTTATACGTCCCTTGGGGCGAGGCGGCAAGTGTTTCCTTCAGCTTGTCGATATCAAGAAGATAAGTTTGCGGATTAATATCAACAAACTTCACATTACCTCCGCAAAAACGTATGCAGTTGGCACTGGAAGCAAAAGTCATTGGAGAACAAATCACAGTGTCTCCCGAATGGACTCCCAAGGCCATTGCAGCAATATGCAAGGCTGCCGTAGCATTACATACTGCTACTGTGTAATCTGCCTGTACATATTCAGCAAAAGCCTTCTCAAAATTCAGGATTGCAGGTCCACAAGTCAAGTAATCCGACTTGAGTGTTTCTACCACCGCTTGTATATCTTCGTCAGAAATATACTGACGACCGTATGAGATAGGCTGTTTCATCTTCTATTTAACCTCAAAATTAGGATCCACATATTTCTTAATATTCTCACGCATAGATTCCACTGTTTCCCATTCCTCATTAATGTCTGAACTATAATGGAATCCAAATGGTACCATGTTTGCATTATGATGCTTTAGGTAATCTTCTCTCTTCCAACAGTAAGACACAGAGGGGAGAATGGCATAATATCTACCCAAATCAATTGTATCAAGCGCATCGGTTACCGTAATCATTTCCTCATGAAGTTTTTCTCCCGGCCGAATGCCCACTTCCACCTGCTTCAGGTGGGGAGCAATAGCTGTAGCAACATCACAAATCTTGTAAGAAGGAATCTTGGGGATAAAAATCTCGCCACCCAAATGATGTCCGAGAGCGAACATAACAAGTGCAACACCATCATCCAAAGAGATATTGAAACGAGTCATACGCATATCTGTAATAGGAAGTTCAGTCTCCCCATTATCTCGTTTATTAATAAAGAAAGGTATCACGGAACCACGAGAGCCCATCACGTTTCCATAACGTACTACAGAGAATCGTATATCCTTAGAACCCTTAATGTTATTGGCCGCTGTAAATAGTTTATCGGATGCCAATTTGGTAGCTCCATATAAATTAATTGGGGCACAAGCTTTATCTGTGGAAAGTGCCACCACATCCTTTACTCCACAAATCATCGCAGCGTCTATCACATTCATGGCACCGTTGACATTTGTCTTCACACATTCTTCAGGATTATATTCAGCCGTATCTACCTGCTTGATTGCCGCAGCATGAATAATTACGTCAACCCCCCAGCAAGCTCGGATAAGCCGTTCTCTATCACGTACATCTCCTATAAAATAGCGAAGTTGACGGTATTGTTTTTCCGGCCATATCTGCTTCATGTTAAACTGCTTCAATTCACCACGAGAGTAGATAATGATTTTCTTCACTTGAGGATAATCACGAAGGATTACCTCCACAAATTTCTTACCAAAGCTACCAGAGCCTCCAGTAATCAATACTACTTTTCCGTTTAGCATTATATAATGTATTAATCTGATTTTACAAGAATTTATTAGCAGAGAGTAGTGTTGTAATGTAAACCATCACTATAAAGTTTTCTTGCCTATCAACAAGAGTACACTCAGTAAATACTCAATTTAGGGCATACCTCCTTAAAAGGGCACTTTGCAATACCCTAAACCGAGTTATGTTTATAATTAATTCTGATTTTAATATTAGCGGGTTACCAATGCGACTCGATGAAATCCCTAGCAGTAACCGATAGAATGAGATGGAGGATCAAGTCCGCCATGATATGAGGATCTATATACAAATTTCGGAGGATCGGTATAAGATCTATATAATCTTCTATCTCACCGATATCCTTGTATTTCGCCATTACCACGATATATCCATTATCTCATTCTTTCACAGATGTATAACGTTCTAATTCAGACGAAGTACAAAAACGTATGTTTTGAAAGCCATAACGAAACGAGGACATGTCTCCATCGCTAGACAACAACGCCAAAGTAGATTTTTTCTTACCTGTATCGAATGCTTGCATATCAAATTAATTGCATGCAAATATAATCAAGTCCTTTTTACCGCTAACATTTCTCCTTGAAAGATTCCCCCCTCAATCCAACTCCTCGAACCGGGAGTTCTGGCTCTTGAACTCAGGCACGAAGGCTTTCATCTCCCTCACCATCGAGAGGATCTGAACACGGAGGGACAATTCAGTTAATACATTAATATGTTCTACTACGTCCCTATAGTCATACTTACGTACGGCGGCCACCCGGATCTTCTCGTGAGGGGTCTCTTTCGTGTTCTCCTTGTTGTTCAGTAGCTCTTCATACAGTTTCTCGCCGGGGCGGAGACCAGTGTACTTGATCTCGATGTCTTTGTCTACCTGTAATCCGGACAGCTCGATCATACGCTTCGCCAAATCCGCTATCTTCACCGGCTCACCCATATCGAAAATAAAGATCTCACCACCCTTGCCCATTGTACCGGCCTCTAACACCAGGCGACAAGCCTCCGGGATAGTCATAAAGTAACGGATGATATCGGGATGGGTGACCGTCACTGGACCTCCCTGAGCGATTTGTTCCCGGAAACGGGGGATAACCGAACCGTTGCTACCCAATACGTTTCCAAAACGGGTCGTAATGAAACGCGTCTCGCCTTTCACCTCTCCTCGCTCGATCGCAAGGCTCAAGCTCTGTACGTAGATTTCAGCCAAGCGCTTGCTACAGCCCATGATGTTCGTGGGGTTCACCGCCTTATCTGTACTGATCATCACAAACTTCTCCACACCATAACTTACAGCGGTATCTGCCATCACACGGGTACCGAACACGTTTGTTCGAATCGCTTCACAGGGGTTCTCTTCCATCAAGGGGACATGCTTGTAGGCCGCCGCATGGAACACCACTTGGGGGTGCCAATTGCGGAACATATAATCCACACGGTCCGGGCTGCGAACATCGCCGATCACCGGGACAAAGTTCAGTCCCCTGTATTTCTCTTCCAATTCCAGACGGAGATTATGCATCGGAGTCTCAGCGGAGTCGAAGCAAACCAACTTCTTAATCGGGAAATGAGCCAGCTGGCGACAGATCTCGCTACCGATACTGCCAGCAGCTCCCGTGACAAGCACGGTCTTCCCTTCCAACAAATTGCCAATCTCATCCAGGTTGATATGGATCTCCTCACGACCTAGCAAATCCTCGATACGGATCTCTCGAACGGAACGCTTCGCCTCACCTCCACGTAGCTCCTCCATCTCCGGGACTACCAATGTCTTCAAGGAGGCCTGCTCGCAATAACGGATCAAACGGTCACGCTCCTGATGGGCAACCTTTATATTGGGGAAGAGAACGCCATCCAAGCTGTTGCGAGGGATCAAGCGATACAGATCCTCCACGTTCTCGATCTGGTAGACCGGTAACTCCGCGATCCGGATGCTTTTCTTGGAATTACCAAAGGAAAGGAAGCCCATGATGCTATAATTCTGCATGAATACCTGACGGTTCGCCGATGTGGCGATCATCACGCTCTCCTCCTCCGTGCCAAAGACCAGTACCCGCTTGCGTTTCTTGCCGAGTTGCAGGAGGACGCTGTTATAGACATTGATCACGAAGACACGCAACGTGACCAACATCACGATCGTCAACGTACTGTCCATGATTCCACCCAACCAATAGATAGAAGGGCTGAAACGGGCTTTCAACAGCCAAAGCAGCAGGAACATTAAGAGCGACTTGCCGATCGCAGCACCACCGATCCGCCACAAGCCACGCAGCGTGGAATGGCGAATAACCCCATGATATGCTTTGAACAGCAAGAACGAAACGATACTGGCCACAAATGAGGAGAGGCCCACTTTCAGCACATCAGACTCCCCTATACGTATATGCAGAATGGAGAACATTCCTAGTACGCCCAGCAACGACACGGAAAGCGAGACGAAAAGGTCCGCACTAAAAATGATCCAACGGTTGATATACCGCAAATTCACCAGACGGCCTAAGGCCAATCGCCATCTGCCCTTATGAAAATCCATCATTTGTATTTTGTTTGTTTTATATTCAGTGCCCTAACTTTTCCCAACGGTGGTGCCTGTGACTCGTGGCGTCCCGAAGCGGCGGGCGTAATACAGCTTTCCGTCCGCAAGATCGTACCATCACCTTGGTGGATGATTTGGATCGCATGGGTTGCATTGGGCACGATCTGCACATTGCAACCGTAGATATGGAGGACGAAACGTGCTTGTTCCGCCCGCTCATGGTTTTCTGTCATATCGTAATTTTTTCAGTAAGGTTATCACTTTTCGTTTCCCTTGGAAAACGAGGTATATATGAATTGCCCTGTGAAGTATATATCAATTGCCTAACGCAGTATATATCCTCGGGCATATGCAGTATATCTTCTCAAAAACGGCCAGTTGAGCGGTGTCTGAGACGACTGCTCCACGCATCGTTGATACGGGCACGGATGTTGCTGACGCTTTTACCCTTCGTGATTCGGGGGGTGATGGGTAGAAAGAGGCGGATGAAACGCTCTTTGACCATCTCCTCGGGGGTTATTTTCGGCTCGTTCTCTTGCATGACCAGAATGACTTGAGCCAACTCGGTAACCGTCCGGCACTCGACGATCTGCGCAAGATAGCGTTCCAGATCCTCTTCCTTATTTATATAGGCACGAAAACGGATCGTTTCAGGCATGAGACCGGATCTACCGTCCCCCTCTTCTAGGGAGGTCTCCCCGCAATATTCCCCCACATAGAAGTTCTGGATGGCTTCCGTAGCGTTGGGGAGTATCTGGTTATTGCCGCCGTGTATGGTAATCGTTATATCAGACATAAGGTATATATGAATCGTTTGTCAATGAAAAGTAAACAGTTTGTCAACGGTTATCAACGGATTTGATTTCGCTATCCGGGGGTTGTACTTTCGCATTGTCAACAATAAGTTTAATCTTTTAAAAAAAAGAAGTATGATTAATTATTCAACTTACATGTGGAAAAGTCCACTGGATGAGACCGCAAAGGAACAGGCGTACGCCAAGAACCAAGTGACGAAAGTGATGAGTTTCGATGATTTCGTGAAGCACATCTCAGATCACAACGGTGTTTTCACACGCGGCACGGTAAAAGGCGTGGTAAGCGACACCTGCTCATGCCTAGTGGAACAATTGCTGAACGGCTACAAGGTACAATTCGGCGAACTAGGAATCTTTAGCATCTCCATTACCTGCGAGCCGGCCGCTACACTCAAGGACTTCTCCAGCGATAATATCAAGGCAGTGAACATTCTATTCAATCCGGGTATAGACTTCGAGAACCTACGTTCTAAGGCAGAATTCAACCTAGTAACCAGCCGTGCGATCCAAGCCGCCTCGCTGAAGGCGGTAAAGGAGAATAAAGACACGGTAGACTTGGCAGCGTTGAAGAAAGGAGACTCAGAATCTCCCGATGAGATCTAAATCCTACCATTGAGAAATACGGCTCTTAAACCATGAAGCTTATTTTATTCATTTATTTAAAGACTACAAGTATGAAAAAAACAAATTGGAAGAGCGTCTTGCTCTACATCATCCGTATTGTCGAACTGGTCATCACCGGTGCCGCCGGTGGAGCCGCTAGCGGTTGGATCGGATGAGAACCATCACGCTGATTATCGTGCATTGCTCTGCCAATAGGCAGGGCAGCACTTTACGGATGACGGACATCGACCGCCTGCATCGCTCACTCGGCTGGAAAGGTTGCGGATATCACTTTGTCATCCCGACCGATGGTACGATCGAGACCGGTAGGCCCCTTGAACAAGTGGGCGCTCACTGTAAGAACCACAATCGGCACAGTATCGGGGTTTGCTATATCGGAGGACTCGCCAACGATGGAAAGACTCCCATGGATACCCGAACGGAAGCCCAGCGAGAAGCCCTACAGGGTTTGCTTCGTGAATTGCATCAGCGATTCCCCAAAGCCTTGATCGTGGGACATCGGGACTTGGCCCCGTCGAAATCCTGTCCCTGTTTTAATGTTGTGAGCGAGTTTCCCGATTAGTTTAACGCAGGGAGTCCCTTCACCTCCCTCGTATGCCATGCTTGGTAGGCGGGAGCGGAGAGTTCAGGTACAGTTAATAACTTGTAATCCGCCCCGTTCTGCTTAGCTATATGTTTTCGTTCATACAAACGAAGGGAACGATCCGTCACGGAAACCATGACAACCGGAAAAGGATAAGCGTACAGGCGCATCGGCGTGATCTCACTATCCGGAAAGGCACGACGTAATTGATAAGCGGAACGTTCGAACGCAACCCAATAAGATCCCGTACAATATAAATGGATCGAGGTCTGATTCGCACACTCACGATCCATGATCTCTCTCAAATGCCCTTTCAGCAATAGCATCAAACGGATACCGGAGGGAGTTTCGCTATCCTTTCTCATGACAGTCTACTATTTAATGTTTTAGCCAAATATCGTAATCGTGTAAACGCTGTATCAACAAGGCCTTGCTTCTCTTAGGCGAAGGGTCATCCCGCCAGGGATCTACCAGCTCATGCGCCATACGGTAATACAGGTTGCTATTCGTGCAGCCGTAAAGCGTGACGAGCAGCAAGGCACGAGAATTCACAGCCTTAACCAATGGAAGCATATTGCGTAGGGTGGAATGCAAACGTTCAAACTCCTCTTCCTGAGCCAACAGCTTATAGGCCGGAAGGAGTAATGAGTAGACCTTGCAACGCATCACGTCGGTCTCCACACGAAGGGAAGCATAGCCCTTCAGCACCTCACGAACCAAAAGTTCGTCTTCCTTTCCCAATTTGCCCGAGAGATAATAACGCCCCAACGCCTTGTGCATACCTTCCGATAAACGATCGTTATCCAAATGGGTATAAACATGCTTGCCTTTCGTATTCAACTCGATCAGCTCATACTCGCCTTGCCTTACCTCAAATAGAGGAACCCACATACAGTCAAGGATACGTACCATGACATCCTTATGACCTCCACCCGGTTGCACCACCACCTCAGCCTCCATCCCCATGAAAGAACCCGAGGTGATACGTACACGGTCACCTTTCAGCAAGCGACCGCTATCCGGTACGTACACCGGAAGCTCATTGGAATAAGATTCTGCCATCCAGCGTAAGGTCTCCATCTCATGATCTGACAGGTAAGGGAAATAAGAGTGTTCGCCCACGGATACCCGAGGAAGAAGATTATATAAGGGCATGATACGTTTCAAACGGAAAATCTCATTCTCCGAAGCATGGATAAACACATAGTTGTATAAAAGAGGCTTCCTCGTATTGACCATCTTGCCTCCCACCTTGCGAGCCTCGACATACGAGGGGGCAAAGTACTCGAACAAGGGTTCCCCACAACGTTTACGACGGGAAAGCTCGGCATCTAATCCTTTTGACGAATAGATATTATCACGTCCCCCAACAGCGGTAGGAAGCGTCAGTACGTACCAGCGTACAGCCTCCTGGCTACGGCGATTGCGTATATGCACCATAGCTCTATCAGAGCTATTACTTGTCATGATATTCATTGAGGAAGATAATTCAGAGCCTTATCAAGATATTCTTGTAATACCCTGATAAATAAATACTTATGTGAAAATAAAAAGGAATTACTGAAAATTTGCATCCCTTCAATACTCATGCTACTTGGCGAGTAGCGTAATCCCCTAGTTGTAGAGACGTAG
>UMHO01021823.1_pt1 | contig 27230 bp, 20 predicted proteins | sample 1965561 | NCBI WGS metagenome assembly UMHO01 (sample SAMEA4836102, study PRJEB28245) | human gut metagenome | biome: gut microbiome; material: fecal sample | place: Denmark | collected 2008 | reverse complement strand
GAGCAAAAAAACCTGGCAAAACAGGAATTGGATGAAAAAGTCAATGATTTTGGACTGAATGTAGATGCCATTAAAAAACAGGTTGCGGACGAAGGAAGCAAACAGGTAGAAGCAGTACGTACCGCCGGAAATACAGCTGCACAAGAAATAAGAACTGTAAAAAGCGTGGCGGTACAGGAAGTGCAGACAGAGGGTACTGTCCAGACTGAAAAGGTATCCGCAAAAGGAACTGAACAGGTACAGGCAGTCGCAGACACCGGCGCACAACAGGTACAATTGGTTAAAACAGAGGGGCAAAAACAACTGACGGATGTTCAGGCGGCGGCACAGGAGATTGTTGCAGACCGGGAGCAGATTGCACAGAATAAAGCAGGAATCGAAGCTTTAAAGCAGGGCAAAGCTGATGCCATTGTAGAAACGGCATCCGGAGAAATCATACAGATAGAGGACAGTTCCGGTTTAGGATTTGAAGGACTGCGGATTTTTGGAAAGTCCATGCAGGATGGAGTGCCAAGCCCAGAAAGCCCGGTGCCGATTGTGAACGTGGGGGACAAGGGAACGGTTGAGGTTGAGATTACTGGGAAAAACTTACTTAATTTACAATGTTATAGCGCTGAAACTATGTATAACTTAGAAGAAGAACCTGTGTTAACTAATAATTACGGTACTGAAATAAGTACAACGGAAGCTGTAAATAAAGTAGTTATAAAGCAGAAAAAAATAGCTAATACGGAAAATCCTTCTTCATATGAGAACGGATTTATGATTTTTGCGTTTAGAGATGACTTTGTTATAGGGAAATTATATAACCTATCATTCGACTTAGAAGTTATAAACAATCCTTTAAATACAAACGAAATTATGCTTCTTGTTAATGGGAGTTATTCCCAAAGGGCAAACATTCAAAAACGAGTAAAAACTCAATTCCAATATCAGAAGCAAGAGCTGAGGCAATTTATTGAGTTGAGATGTAGCGGTATGGATTTTGTATTGAGCAATATTATGATAACAGAAGCAGATTGTGATTATAAATATGAGCCATATCATGATTCACAATCCCTCACCATCTCCACTCAAAACGGCTTACCGGGAGTAAAAGTAGATTCAGACGGCAACTATACAGACAATAATGGTCAGCAGTGGATCTGCGATGAGATTGATTTAGAACGCGGGAAGTATGTGCAGAGGGTAGGAAAGTATGTTTTCGATGGGACAGAGACGGCTAGTAATGATTGGCTACCGACAATTATTGTTACTATGAGGTCGGAAGGGATTACTGGAAAAACTGGCACAGGAAAATTAATGACGAATTATGCAGAGCTAGTATTCTCGAACCAAACGGGTAGATGGTTCGGGTTCGGAACAACGAAATGGAAAGTGAATAATGCCGAAGAATTAAAAGCATTTTTAAAGAGCAAATATGACGAAGGAAAACCCGTTGAAGTGCAATACATTCTTGCATCGCCCATAGAGCGCGACCTTACCCCAGAAGAAATCGCCGCCTATAAAGCCTTACATACCAATTATCCAACAACAGTAATCAGTAATGATGAATCCGCATACACGGAAGTGTCTTATGTGGCAGATACCAAGAATTACATCGACAAGAAATTCAAAGAACTCAGTCAAGCCATTGTGAACACCCAAATTGCATTGTTATAAGAAAGGAATGAAATATATGTACGAAATTTTTAAAAGTGTAATTGCATCAAAATCGTATAATCTGGAAGAAATGATTAAAAAAATCAATATCAGATGGGTAGAAGATATTCTTACCGAAGAACAGAGGAAAGAACTCGTTGCGCTGGCTCAAACCAATGCAGACCCAAGCCAGTCAAATGCTCCACTCCAGAAGCAGATTGAAGAGATCTCCAAAAAACAGATTGCACTGGAGGATACAGTAGAAAAATTGAGTGCCACAGTACAGAAAATCAAAGAAACCGTAGAAGGCGGCGGTACAGTCGTTCCAGACCCAGAACCACCAATTACAGAAGAATATCCAGTATGGGAACCGTACAATGGTATCCCACCAGTGCCATATCAGGTCGGCTCTAAAGTCACCCACGATGGCAAAAAGTGGGAATCCATGGTTCCAAACAATGTTTGGGAACCGGGTGCGTTTGGGGTAGACCAGAACATCTGGAAAGAAGTAGTCTAAAGCAATATTCAACACACTTGCAGGAGGACAATATGGCAATCAGAGACAGACCGTAGAGGTCTTTTTTTAATGCGAAAATAATAAGTAGGGAGACAGAATATGGACACACCTATTAGCAGAGCGGAGCACGAGGAGTTCCGCAGGCGGATGGAAGACGAACACAAGCGAATGAACCACAGATTGGGCGACCTGGAAGAAACCGTCCGCCAGATTGGAGAGCTTACCGCCAGCGTACAGAGCCTTGCCCAGTCTGTAGAGCAGATGGCACAGAGCCAGTCCAGACAGGAGGGACGTCTGGAAGAATTGGAGAGCAGGGACGGAGACACATGGCGCAAAGTAAAGTGGTACTTATTAACATTGGCAATCGGGGCTGTATTTGGTCTTGTGGTTGCCCAGATTGGATTGTAGGAGGTAATCTTATGTTTAAAAATTGTGTATTTAAACCAAACGTAAACACTGTGGAATGGCTTAAAAAATCCGGTATCCGTGCAGTAAAAACTATGGCACAGACCGCCGTAGCTGTAATCGGCACAGGAGCGGTCATTAGTGCTGTGGATTGGCAGATGGTAGCATCCTCTGCTGTTGTGGCAGGGATTGTGAGCATTCTGACCAGCGTGGCAGGTATTCCGGAGGTAGAGGGCGAGTGATCGTCCTCTTTTTGGCTGGAGGAAAAAACTATGATTGAAAAGAACATCGAAGTGTTAAGAAAAATTCTGTACGCCGTGGAAACCGGAGGTCAGGTATACGGTAAACAGAGATATGATGCTTTTATCGGCGCCGGAGCTAATACCCCTAATGAAAAGGCAATTACTATTGGAGCTGGCCAGTGGTACGCAGGAGAAGCAAAGAGGCTCCTGCAGGAGATCCAGAGAGCGGATCCGGCCCAGTTTAAACGTCTGGATACTCAGGGTATCGCAGATGATCTGTTGCATAAAAACTGGTCCAGATACGCAATCTCTCCTACGTCTGCAAAAGCAAAGTGTATTATCAAGATTATCTCCTCACCTGTTGGGATTAAATCCCAGGATAAGCTGATGGATACCCAGATTAGAGAGTATGCAGAGAGTATTACCAAAACCTACGGAACTATGCCGGATACCGCAATGATGGAATGTATCAACATCATCCACCAGGGCGGAGCTGCAGCACTGAAAAGGATTCTGGCTAAGACGGCTAAACCTTATACATCTGAGCGGATTTATGCCGCCCTCTGTACGGATCCGGCGGACAAGAGTAATAATAATCAGGTAGGGGACTATACCGGAAGGCAGAAAAAGGTGATCGAGATGATCCGGGCATATGCAGTAGAGGAGGGAACTGACATGACAGCAGCAGAAGCAATGAATGCAGTGATTGGCATTGCAGAAAAAGAGATCGGATATCTGGAAAAGAGATCCAACAGTCAGTTGGACAGCAAGACAGCCAACGCAGGCAGCAGAAATTATACAAAGTATTGGCGGGATATTGCTCCGTCTTATCAGGCACAGCCATGGTGCGCAGGATTTGTGTCCTGGTGCTTTTACAAAGCCTTTGGTCTGACAACAGCCAGGAAGCTTCTGAAGCACTGGCCTTATGTATACTGCCCGGATCTGGGAAATAAGTTTACCAGGTATGCAAACCCGGAAAAGGGCGATATCGTTATTTTTTACCGCAACGGTACATTTGCGCATACCGGAATTGTCACCAGGGTATCAGGAGATCGGTTCTGGACCATCGAGGGCAACACCAGCGGAGCATCCGGAATTGTTGCCAATGGTGGAGGCGTGTGCGAAAAATCTTATTATAACAGTCAGCTTCCGGGAACAAAGTTCTGCCGCCCGGATTACAGCATTGTAACCAATATCATCCCGGATAACGGATCCGGAGATCATACTACAGGAGGTCATTATATGTTTGAGCCGAAAACAGTAAAAAAGGGAGACAACGGATTATCTGTATTACTGCTTCAGGAGATCCTGATTGCAAGGGGCTTTAAAGGTAAGGATGGCAAGCCTCTTACCCTGGACAGAGCTGCAGGTACCAATACGATCCACGCACTTACCCAGTACCAGAAGAGCCGCAAGGGCGTCCTGGAAGCAGATGGTATCTGTGGAGATAAGACCTGGAGAGATCTGATCGCACTGTAATATTTGATAAATTAATTAAATAAACTTTTTGTCCAACATCAAGCCCTGGGATATCCTGGGGCTTTTTTTATTGCAAAAAAAACGCCAAAAATGGCGTAAAAACTATTGACAATACGCCAGTATTGGCGTATAATAACATCATAAGATAAAGAACGGAGGAAAACAAAATGAAAAAATACAATTTATCCAAAATCATGAAAAGAGCATGGGAACTGGTAAAAAAGGCGGGCGTGACAATTTCCTCCGGACTTAAAAAAGCATGGAAGGAAGCAAAGAACATGGGAAAGAAAATCAAAATGTGTGTTGTAAGAAGAGAGCTCTTTACTGTTGATACTGCAACAGGCGTTATTTCCGGTAAAACCTATAACGCTAAAGAGTGGATTAAAAGAAATTTTGAAGCAAAATGGAACAAAGAAGAAAAATGCTGGATGGCAGATCCTGAACTGATCCAGAAAGAATTTGAAAATGAAAGATATTACAGCCTTTACATTGTAGAAGAAGAGGAAAATACAGAAGCGGTTGATACAGATGAAATCGTTAGCAAAAAGCTTGTAAACAGAAATGATGGATTTTATTCTGAAAATACTCACAGATCCGGAAAGATCACATACACATTTGTAGGATAATAATACATAGCTGACCTAACGGCATGACGGGGAGAAAGAGGTAAAAATATGGCAGAATTAAAAGAATTAAGAAAGTTTATGGGAATCACTCAGAAAGATCTGGCGGAAAAAGCAGGGATAAATATCCGACACCTTCAGAAGATTGAGAGTGGAGAGGTAAAAGTTGAAAATATTACAGCAAAATCATTGTCTGGAATTGAAAAAGCTTTGGGACTTACGGTGAACGATATGAAGGAAATGGATCTCGGAATATTTACTGAAGAAGCCCGGAAATCTGTTAAGTCTGGAGAAATGGATTTAATGGATCTGATCAACATGAACAAGTTGGAAGATGCCAGAAGATTAAGTAAGATCGGGGCGTTTAGAGGGACATTTAACAAATGCTATGAGCGGATCCCGGAAGGATTATTTGAAAAGCTTTCTGCGCAGCAATTAGCTGATCTGATAGATGCCTTTTATGATGCGTACAGCGACGGCAAGAATGCAAAAGAGAGGGAATAACCCTCTCTTTTGGCGGTTGTCTTAGATGGTTAGCTAAAACGTTATAATTCCAACCCGCGTCTGCCGGAATTGCTGGCAGAACCAAGCTATGGAGCATCCACCATGCTTGACATTTAAAAACTCTCGCTTTTAGCTAAGATGTTATAATTTCAACCCGCGTCTGCCGGAATTGCTGGCAGAACCAAGCTATGGAGCATCCACCATGCTTGACATTTAAAAGCTCTCGCTTTTAGCTAAGACGTTATAATTTCAATCCGTGTCCACCGGGATTGCGGGTGGAACCGAGATACAGAGCATCCACTGTACTCGACAAGATTACTATACGGCCATATTACATAAATGTCAAGCCGATTGTAAAAAATACGTTGTACTAATTGTATATAACCTACGGGAAATCTGGACAGCCGGACCGGACAGGAAATCATGTGCCTGTTCCATGAGCTTCACGAAGTCGGAAATACCATTGTGCTGATCACTCACGATAATGGGGTGGCCCAGGAGGCTGAGAGAATGATACGGATCCGTGACGGACATGTGGATGAGGTGACAGCATGATATGACAGACCTGTAAGATGTCCTGGGCAGCAGTATGTGCCAATAAACTACGTACCTTTCTTACCATGCTGGGGATTATTATCGGTGTTTCGGCATTGATCGTCTTGGTTTCTATTGCAGACGGGGCATCCTCATCTGTATCAGAACAGATCTCGGATATGGGATCCAGTTATCTGACGGTAAGGGTTACAGATGACAAGGAAAATCCCATACGGTTAAATGAATTTCAAGAGCTTATGGATGATGAGGCGTTGGAAGCGGCCGCGCCATATGGTAGAACCTCTGTTACTGCAAAAAGCGGATATACAAGCGGAACCATGAGTATCACCGGAACGACAGGAAGCTATTTTGATATTATGAATCTGGAGCTTTCTTCAGGAAGAACCCTGAAGCAGACGGATCTGGATAATAATTCTCTGGTAGTGATCATCAGTGCGGATACAGCGATAGAATTTTTTGGAAGGGAAGACGCAGCGGGAGAAACCCTGTCTCTGGATGGAAAAAGCTTTTTGGTTGCAGGTGTTCTTTCAGACGATAATTCCTCTCTTACCTCAACACAGTCTATGACAGAAAGTTCTTCTGAGGAGGAGTCGGAAACTGTAACACTGGAAGGATATATTCCTTATTCTACGCTTACCAGAATAGCGGATAATGTGCTGGATATCACACAGTTTTATGTATCCTCCGCAGATGAGGAATCCATGGATCAGGCTGAAGCAGCCGTGGAAAGAATCATGCTTGAGCGGCTGTCTGAAGATGAAGATGCTTTTTCCATTATGAATCAGTCTGAGATTATGAGTGCTATGGAGGGTGTGGATGATACCATGTCCCTGATGATCGGAGGAATCGCAGCTATTTCTCTTCTGGTAGGAGGCATCGGTATCATGAACATTATGCTGGTGTCAGTTACTGAAAGAACCAGAGAAATCGGTATTCGCAAGGCAATTGGAGCCGGAAGAGGAGGAATCATGATGCAGTTCCTTATGGAAGCTCTTATAGTCAGTATGATGGGCTGTGCGGCAGGAATTGGAATATCCTTTGCGATACTGAAAATTATCGGAAAAGTAATGGAAGATTCTATGAGCTTCCATATGGACATGAAGGTTGCCGGGATCTCCGTGATATTTTCACTGCTGATCGGAGTGATATTTGGACTCTATCCTGCCAATAAGGCGGCACGAAAAAAACCAATTGAAGCACTTCGTTATTCCGGATGAAGCCTTTGAAAAAATAATTTGAATAAAAGGGAAATGCATACGGGGAATCCGGAACAGGTAATTTCTGCGAGGCGCTTTACGGAAAAATCATGATCAAAAATCCGAGAAAACTTATTCTGGCTTCCCTGTGCTTCATGCCGATAGTATTTCCGGAAACTGCAGCCATAATTTTAACAGCCGGAAAAATGGAATTCAGAATTTTCGAAAGTGTTGATTAGCTCTGCCAATGCATGAACATACCTGCTTCAGGAGATTCCTGAACAGTAACCATTAAATTGCCTGATTTGCTTAGAAAAAAGAAAAAACTTTACTTTTGAATAATAATGTGGTAATATATATATCGTGTTGAACCACTTATAATATGTTAGTGATGAAAAGACAATGATCTTTCCTCGTCATAATGGGATGTGTATTTAATATTCCCCATAGTTTCCCCATTATAGAATTATAATCGGTGATGGCAGTAAGGGGCTAATGGTGACTGATTAACACTTTAAATACACATAAGACAATATAGGGGTCGTTCTGAGTATATCTGGTAAATGCGTAAAAATAAGCATTTTTATAGAAAATACAGAGCGCAAAAAGGGTTCAGACAGTAAAAAGCACCTGTAGCTCAGTGGATAGAGCAGTGGTTTCCGGTACCATGTGCGGGGGTTCGATTCCCTTCAGGTGTATTTGCGCGGAACTGGGGATGTTCCGGCGCGTTGTAATTTAAGGAGGACAAGAACTTGGATAATTTCAGGGAATGGTTATCAGATAACCTCCGCTATTTTATGCTTGGCGGCGCTATTCTGGTAATCGTAGCTGTTTTGTTCTTTGGTGTACGTGCCTGTGTTGGAAGCGGGAAGGGTGCTTCTGATAAAGAACAGAAAACAGCTCAGGACAACAGCCAGGGAAATGATCCTTCTTCTCCGGAAGATGATGGGGAGACAAACGACGGAAATAAAGAAGAAGACATGAATCCCTTGGAAAAAGGCGATGCAGACATTACTGCATTTATGCAGAGCTACTACAAGGCTTTAGGGGAAAGAGATATTGCAACGTTAAAAACTCTGGTCAGTGATCTGACTTCAGCAGATGAGAGCAGGATCACGAATGCCAAGGATTATATTGAAGCTTATGAACCGGGCAGTGTCTATACGAAAAAGGGGTTGGACGATAATTCTTATGTAGTATATACCTGTTACAGTTATATCTGCAGTGGAATTGACACACCGGTACCTTCGCTGGGGTATGCCTATGTTGTAAAAAACAGTGACGGGAAGTATAAAATTCTGGGCGCGGCAGATCAGAATACAAAAGTTTCTTCTTATATGGAAGACCTTTTGAATAATGAGGATGTACAGAAGCTGAGAGCAGAGGTACAGGCAGAATATGATGCGGCACAGCAGAAAGACAGCAGTCTTGCAGAATTCCTGAACGGACTGGGAGAGGATGCGGCAGCTGCAGATTCACAGAGCGGCAGTACTATGACAGTTACAGAAGGCTGTAATGTCAGAGCGGAAGCCAGTGATGAATCAGAGATTATCGGTGGTCTGGACGAGGGAACTCAGGTTGAAAAAACAGGCCAGGAAGGCGACTGGATTCAGATTGATTATGAAGGCCAGACAGGATACGTGTTCAGTAGTCTATTAGAGTAAAAAGCAGGGTACGGAAATTTTCCGTACCCCTTTTTGCGGTTATGGAACCAATGCATTGCAAAATATCTGCTTCTGTGATAGGATTTTTGCAGAGATTTTGCCGCAAAATGGCAAAAACTGTAAAATCTTACATAAAGGAGCGGGTATAATGAAAAACTTAAAGAAAATTCTGGCTTCCGTCATACTGTCTGTGGGTCTGCTGACAGGAAACGCGGCAGGGAACCTGTGGATGCCGGAAACGGTTTATGGAGCGGTGGGTCTGGCTTCTGTTCCTTCTTATACAGGAAGCGCCTATACAGTACTCAATGACAATGTTCCGGAATTTACAGAAGAAGATCTTGCTCTTGAATCTTTTGAAAGCTACAGTGAACTGGATTCACTGGGAAGATGCGGAGCTGCTTTTGCAAATATAGGACAGGAGCTGATGCCCACAGAGGAACGGGGAAAGATCGGACAGGTTCGCCCGTCCGGCTGGCATACTCAGAAATACGATTGTGTAGATGGAAAATATTTGTATAACAGATGTCATTTGATTGGCTATCAGCTTACCGGGGAAAACGCCAATGAAGAAAATCTGATCACCGGGACCAGGTATATGAATGTAGAAGGGATGCTGCCTTTTGAGGATATGACTGCAGATTATATCCGCGAAACCGGGAACCATGTGCTTTACAGAGTGACTCCCTTATATAACGGCGATGATCTGGTGGCATCAGGCGTTCAGATGGAAGCACAGTCTGTAGAGGACGGCGGTCAGGGAGTTCTTTTTAATGTATATTGCTATAATGTCCAGCCGGGAGTGGGGATTGATTACAGTACCGGAGACAGCTGGGAGGAAACAGAGGACTTTTCTGCGCAGGAAAGTCCGGAACTCAGCGCGGGAACAGAAGAAACATTTTCATCTTCAGAACAGGAGACTTTCACAGATAAAAGCGCAGCTGAGGCTACTTATATCCTTAATGTGAATACAGGAAAATTTCACCGTCCGGACTGTCACAGTGTAAATCAGATGAAAGAAAAAAACAAAATGGAGATGACGGGAACAAGGGATGAGCTGGTACAACAGGGCTATTCTCCCTGTCAGAACTGTAATCCGTGATATTTTGAAGAACTGCCGGGAGGAAACAGAGCTGTTTCCCCGGCAGTTTTGGCGAATGTATATCAAAAGCTCTGGATATGCAAATAAAAAACAGTTTACAGATTTTATAAAAACTTTATTTGTAAAAGCTGAGATTTTCTGTTATAGTGAACAGTGGTTGCAGTAAACTGTTTTTTATGAAAGAGAGAATACGAAATTGAGGAAAAAATCACATATACTGCTGGCCAGATATCTGGCTGATCAGATGACGGTTTCTGAGAGTCTTCAGTCACACAGAAAGGCATTTTGCCTGGGAAACATTCTTCCGGATATCAGACCGTCTTTTGTAACAAAAAGACATGAGTTTTTTGGAACCTTTGATGAAATACAGGAAAAACTGAAGACCCTGGTAGAGGATGGCGTGGATCAGTACAGAGAAAGAGTGTTCTGGCGCAGGCTTGGGGAGATTTTTCACTACATTGCCGATTACTTTACTTTTCCTCATAATAAAACCTTTACCGGATCTCTTGTAGAGCATAACAGTTATGAAAAAGAACTGAAAAACCGGTTGAAGACCTGTATAAGAAATGGCGAAGCGGCACGGTATCAGGCGGCTGAGATCAGCTTTGGGAGCTTTGGACAGCTTACAGAGTATATTCGGGAAAAACATGCGGAATATCTGAAAAAAGAACGGAATATTTCAGATGATATCAGGTATATTCTTGATGTGTGCTGTCAGGTGTTCCGGGGAGTGTGCCGGCTGTGTCCGGGACTGGAGCCGGAAAAAGTTCCTGTATGTGTTTTCTGAAATATAAAAATATGAAAAAAATATGAATTTTGTACTAAAACCGCCGGGGCCTGTGCTCCGGCGGTTGATTTTGAAAAAAGTGTATGATAAAATAAAAACGGTCATATGTAAGCAAACGACATTGAGGAAGGCATACCTTTATATAGGGGAATAAAGATATGTTCTTGGAAGGGAGTAATATTAACCAGAATGAAGAACAAATATCTGACAAAATATTTATGTATTACATTGATTTCCGGTACAGTTCTGTCAAGTCCGGCGGCTGTAATGGCAGGCAGTGAAGGGACAGAGGCTGCAGCGGATTTCGGAGACGGTTCAGGACAGGGAGAAACAGCTCCTGCGCCTACGGAAGCACCTGCTACACCTGCGCCTACAGTAGCTCCGGTACCGACAGAGGCACCTGCAACGCCTGCGCCGACAGAGGCTCCGAAGCCTACAGAAGCACCGCAGCCAACCGTGACGCCGGAACCGGAACCAACGGTAACACCGGAACCAGATCCGACAGTGACACCGCAGCCTTCACCGACAGTAACACCGGGGCCGGAACCAACCGTAACGCCTCAGCCAACCGTAACACCGGAACCGGATGAACAGGCAGTAAAAGCTCTGATTGCTGAGATTGATAAACTTTCAAAGGAAAAGCTTACATTAAAGCATGAAAAAAAGCTGAAAGAGCTTCGTGAGATTTATGATGATTTTACAGAAGAAGAAAAGAAGCTTGTGACAAATTACGATATTCTTGTAAAAATGGAAAAGAGAATGGAAGTTCTTAAAAAACAGGAAGGCAAGGATGATGATAAGACGGAATTTTCAGATGGTTCTGAAACAGGAAAGACAGGTACTCCGGTATATTACACAAGTATGGTATCCAATCTTCATGCAGGAAGAGAGTTTTATCTGGACAGTCTGAAAAATAATTATCAGCTTACTTTTTCAGAGGATTTCGCTTCTGTGATGGATCAGATTGAAAGGGAATATAAAGAAAAGAATGGCCTGACAGATGCCAGTGATACCCGTGAAAACGGTCAGACGGCTTCTTCGGATTCCCTTCTGGTGAGAAACTGGCAGGATATTCTTGCTGTTTATGTTTATGAAGAGAGTCAGAGCGGCGTTAAGGAGTTTCAAATGGATTCCTCTTCAAAAAACAAACTGGCGGAAATTTTTGCAGAAATGAATCCGATCGTGAGAGATGAAGAGAATCCTTCTCATGTTTCCTATGGAAATTATCATATTAATACTTACATAAAGAAAAACAAGATTCCTCAGGATCAGAGAGATATCCTTAAAAAATATGTGGAAACAGACTGCAAGCTTCTCTGTGCAGTTGTAACGGACGCAAAAGGCTTTGTGCGCCAGAGTGTCGGTGACGATGTTTCAGAGGAACGTGTAAATGTGATCACAGCAGCATATTCTCTGGTTGGAGAGGTGGGATATTTCTGGGGCGGCAAATCCACAGCCATCGGTAAGGATGCGAACTGGGGAAATGCAGAAAAGGTAGATGCGGCAGGAAGTCCAAGTACAGGAAGTACAAGAGCCTACGGACTGGACTGCAGCGGATTTGTTACCTGGTCTGTGATCAATGGATATCTGAACCAGGGAATGCAGAGCAGCGTAGGAGACGGAACTTCTGAGCAATGGCTCAATGCCAATGTGGTCAGTGAAGAAGACGCTCAGCCTGGAGATCTGGTATTCCAGAGCGGACCGGAGGCGGGAAGCGACAACCATGTGGGTATTATCTGCGGTCAGACAGATGCAGGAGACTGGATCGCAGTACATTGTTCTTCCAGCAAAAACGGCGTTACAGTAGGAGAGGCTTACGGTGCAAGCTTCCGATATATCCGTCAGCCGGATTTTTATCCTACAGAGGAAGAACGGACTCAGATGCTCAGTGACGCAGCTTCTGCAGCAAACGTTTCAGCTCCTGAAAAACTGGAACAGAATGGAACAGCAGAAGATCTTACTTCAGGCAGCGCTTCTGATGCTGTGTTAAATAGCGGTAGCAGCGACGAAATCTTTGTCTCTGATGAAGATGTAGAAGTGATTTTTGAGGATATGGAAGAGGATGAGCAGACTGTAGTGTCCGAAGAAGATCGGGAAACAGGCAATGTTGAGGTGACAGATACGCTTCAGGGAATCCTTGACCAGAATATTTCAGTTACTCAGAGTACCTCAAAGGCAGAGGAATTTGAGGATATAGAGGTTATTTTTGAAGACTGACACGGAAGAGCTGACAGAGAAATCAGTCAGTTACTGTTTACACGCAGCGTAACATATGCCCATGCGGAAAAATGAAAGCCGCATGGGCATGATTTTTCAAAAGGAGAAACAAATGAAAAAAAGGCGTTTTCCCAAGCTCCTTTTTCTGCTATTTCTGCTTCTGATCGTTGCCGGCCTTATATTCGGGATATCGCAGAAAGAGAGAACCGTAGGTGATCAGAAGGAAAAAACAGGGCTGGAACAGATGGCAGATGCAGCCAGAGCCGTGTTTGATCAGGAACCGGAACAGGTAAAAAAACTTCGGGAGCAGGAGACTGCGCAGACAGAGGAAGGTCATCAGGAATACTATTTTCAGCTTCTGAGAGATCAGGAAAAAGTTATTTACAGACAGATGCTCCAGGGTATCCGGGAGAGAAAAGAAGAATTTTATCTGACTTCTTCGGAGGATGAGGTGATCGACAGAGCATACCATGCTGTTCTGAAGGATCATCCGGAGCTTTTTTGGATCCACAACAGGGAGGCTGTTTACCGGACCACGTATCCGGGAGAGGATTACAGCCTGTTTTCGCCCGGATATACTTATACGGACCAGGAAGTTCAGGAGATTCAGGCTGCCATGGAGCAGGGATATCAGGAAATGACTGCAATGATACCGGAAAATGCAGATGATTATGAAAAGGTCAAAACAGTTTATACATATCTGATCGATACGACGGAGTATGTCTCATCTGATCATGACCAGAATCTGGCAGGAGTTTTCTGGAAAAAGCAGGCAGTGTGCGCCGGGTATGCAAGATCAGTCCAGTATTTTCTGGAGAGACTGGGGATCCCCTGCATTTATGTGGAGGGAAGCACAAAGGGCAGCACGGAGGGACATGCATGGAATATTGTGCTGCTTGACGGACAGTATTATTATGTGGATGCCACAAATGGAGATCAGCCGGAATTTCTGGAAGGGGATGCGGTTCAGTTTGTGGAGCACAAAACAACTCTGTATGATTATCTCTGTCCGTTTCCTGATGAGTACCGGGAGATTTATACGGCATCAGAAGAATTTCCCGTACCGGAATGTACAGCAGTGGACAAAAATTTTTATGTGCTGAATCAGGGCTGTTTTGACACCTATGATACAGAAGCTCTTTACAGCTATTGTAAAATGCGTCTGGACAATGGCGCGGCTGTGGTGAGATTCAAATTCAGCACGCAGGAAGCGTATAATGAAGCTTACAGAGAATGGATACAGGAGAGTTATATTGATCGTGTGGCAGAGTATTATCTTCAGCTTTATGGGCTGGAGTCTGTGGAGTATCATTACGGACTTCTGGAAAATATGAAAACCATGTATTTTATGTTCTGACACATAACATAAAGGAGGAAAAAAGAGTATGAACAGCATTCTGGATATCCTGCTGAGGGGAATGGATATGATAGAACGGTTCCGGTCAGCTTCAGCAGTAACAGACATACAGCTGATAGGATTTGGAATCCTGCTGGTATTTGGTGTGATAAATTGTATTTTGGGGTACAGGCTTCTCCGTTTCTGGATGATGCTTTTTGCTTTTGTTATCGGAGCGGCACTTGGATATGGAGCCTCGTTTTTTATGGAGGTCAGTGATAATACAGTGCGGCTTGCGATCGGAGCCGGAGTAGGCGTTGTGCTGGCTGTTCTTGTATTTGTAAGTTATAAGGTGGGGATTTTTGTTCTGGGAGCAGGACTTGGCCTGGGAATTGCCGTTTATGTTCTTCACCCGACAACTTCTCTGATGTTTTTTATCTGTCTTCTTGCAGGAGCAGGACTGGGAACTCTTGCCATGAAGTGGGCAAAAGAAGTGATCATTGTAGGAACCAGCCTTCTTGGCGGCGCAATGGCAGGAATGTCTCTGGCAAAGATCGGGGGACTGGCAGATTTTCCTTATGGGATAGGGCTCAGCGCAGCCTTTGCTGTTCTGGGTATGCTGATCCAGTTTGCGACAAACCGCAGCAGATATAAAGAGGATGAAGAAGAATATGAAGCTTCTGCCAGCCGGGGCAAAAAGGAACACCGCCGGGAGGAAGAATATGATCTGTACCCGGACATTGAAGAAGAAATGTATTATGAGTCTCCGGCAAGAAGAAAAAGAGTTCAGGAAGATGTGTTTGAGAAACATACAAAGGGACAGCCGACAGTCTCTGAAAAAAGAAATGAAAGAAGAAATGTTTCGGAAAAAAGAGATTCTTCGGCAAGGAGAAATTATTCAGAAAACAGAAGTTCATCCAGAAGGCATACTCCGGTGGATATTCAGGTTGGGGAAAAAGACAGGAAACGCCGTATTGTGGATGAGTACGGACTGGATCCGGACAAAACTATTGTGTATCGTCCAAGACGGACAAAGGATCCGGAGATTGATCTGCCCCTTGATTCTTATGCGTACGATGATTCCTGCGGACGATCATCTTACAGTATGAATCCCGGAAGAAAAAAGACCTATACCATCCGGGTAGATCAGCCGGAACAGAAGAATCCGCAGGAATTTTCTGATGAATTGGACGGATATTCCAACAGTTGGCGGGAAAGAGAATTTTATGCGGATCTGAAAGAAAAAGACAGATATGATTATTATGACGACCCCATTGACGAGGATGAGCTTGATGAGGAAATCCTCAGAGAAATGATGGAAGAGGAAGACAGAGAAAGTATTCTTCCATGGAAGAAAATTACAGAAAGAAAGGCCGGAAAGGACGGACGAAATGGCAAAAGAGGCTAAGACAAACGCTATGAGGATGCTGGAAAGAAAAAAGATTTCCTATGAGGCATTTCCTTATGAGTGTGATGAATTTATAGACGGGATCCACAGCGCGGATCTTGTGGGCGCTCCTTATGAGCAGTCCTTTAAAACTTTGGTAATGGAAGGAAAAAGCGGAGGGTATTACGTGTTCGTGGTACCGATCCAGAAAGAGGTTGACAGAAAAGCTGCGGCAAAGGCAGTTGGAGAAAAAACAGTGGACATGATCCATGTAAAGGATATCCTGAAGATCACAGGCTATGTAAGAGGCGGCTGCAGCCCTCTGGGAATGAAAAAAGCATATCCCACAGTGTTTGATTCCTCAGCGGAAAGTTTTGAGGAAATTTATATAAGCGGCGGGCGTATCGGTCTGACTTTGAAGGTTCCGGTAAAAAGTCTTCTGGAAGTAACCCGGGGAAAAACGGCAGACATCACTTTGTAAGTGGTGCCTGCCGTTTTTGCAGTACAGATGAATGTTATAAAGTGTTTAGTTGTCGGAAGCGTCTTCCTCATTGATCTCAAATACATGACGTTTCTTTGCCATCTCGTCACTGGCAAGATACTCGTCGTAGGTTGTGATCTTGTCAATGAGTTTTCCGTCAGGGAGAATCTCCATGATACGGTTGGCTGTTGTCTGAACAAACTGATGGTCATGGGAGGTGAAAAGAATAACTCCCGGGAATTTGATCAGTCCGTTGTTCAGAGCAGTAATGGATTCCATATCCAGATGGTTGGTAGGCTCGTCCAGAACAAGGATATTTGCGCCGGAGATCATCATCTTGGAAAGCAGACAGCGCACCTTTTCACCACCGGAAAGAACCTTGACGCGTTTTACTCCGTCCTCGCCCGGGAAAAGCATACGTCCCAGGAAGCCTCTGACATAGGTGGCGTCTTTAATCTCAGAATACTGGGTCAGCCAGTCTGTGATAGTCAGATCATTGTCAAATTCCTGAGTGCTGTCTTTTGGGAAATAAGCCTGGGAGGTTGTTACGCCCCACTTGTAATTTCCTTCATCCGGTTCCAGCTCTCCCATAAGAATGCGGAAGAAAGTGGTGATAGCCTGCTCGTTAGCGCCTACAAAGGCTACCTTGTCATCGTGTCCGAGGGTAAAGGAGATGTTGTCCAGGACCTTTACACCGTCAATTGTTTTGGAAAGGTTTTCCACCATAAGGACTTCGTTTCCGATCTCACGGTTTGGACGGAAGTCGATATAAGGATACTTACGGCTTGAAGGACGCATATCGTCAAGCTGGATTTTTTCCAGAGCACGTTTACGTGAAGTGGCCTGCTTGGACTTGGAGGCGTTGGCGCTGAAACGGGAGATAAACTCCTGCAGCTCCTTGATCTTTTCTTCTTTCTTTTTATTTGCTTCTTTCATCTGTTTAATAAGAAGCTGGCTGGATTCAAACCAGAAATCATAGTTTCCTGCATAAAGCTGGATCTTGCCGTAGTCAATGTCGGCAGTGTGAGTGCAGACCTTATTAAGGAAATAACGGTCATGGGAAACTACGATGATCGTATTGTCAAAGTTGATCAGGAATTCTTCCAGCCACTCAATAGCAGGAAGATCCAGGTGGTTGGTAGGCTCATCCAGAAGAAGGATGTCCGGGTTGCCGAAAAGCGCCTGAGCCAGAAGAACCTTGACTTTCTGGCTTCCTGTAAGGTCAGACATCTGTGAATAATGGAATTCTGTTTCGATGCCCAGACCGTTCAGAAGGGTTGCGGCGTCAGATTCTGCTTCCCATCCGTTCATTTCCGCAAATTCACCTTCCAGCTCGCTGGCGCGGATGCCGTCTTCATCTGTAAAGTCTTCCTTTGCATATATGGCTTCTTTTTCCTTCATAATCTCATACAGTCTGGAGTTTCCCATAATAACTGTATCCAGAACAGGATAGGAGTCGTATTTAAAGTGATCCTGCTGCAGGAAAGAAAGACGCTGTCCCGGTGTGATCACAATGTCGCCGTTGGTGGGCTCAAGCTGTCCGGACAGGATCTTCAGAAAAGTAGATTTTCCTGCGCCGTTGGCGCCAATGAGACCGTAGCAGTTTCCTTCTGTAAATTTGATGTTGACATCTTCAAACAGGGCTTTTTTTCCAACCCTCAGAGTGATGTTATTTGCTGAAATCATAAAGTACCTCTTTTCTTCGTTACGGTTTCGGTTTTACATTTTATCAGGATGCTGTTTTTGCAGCTCATTCCCATTGTACCGTAAAGTCTGGATTTTGCAAGAGTTATTTTCTTGAAAAATCAACAGGACACTGCTATAATCAACTTTTAAAAGGAAATGAACAGAAAATATGGCTGTATTTCATAGAAGGGAGATAGTTGTTTATGACTGAAATCATAAATACGCTTACAGAGATGATGACACAAAATCTCTGGGCAGCGCCTGTGCTGAGTCTTGTGGCAGGGATCCTTACCTCTTTTACCCCCTGCTCTCTTGCCTCGGTACCCATGCTGCTGGCCTGTGTGGGGGCTGTGGAAGCAGACCGCAAAAAAGCAGTCTGCCTGTCGCTTTCCATGGCTTCGGGAATGGCAGTGACTTTTGGTATTTTTGGCTCAGTGGCATCCTTTATCGGACATCGGATGCATGAGGCAGGGCACTGGTGGACAATTCTTATGGGGATTCTTATGATACTGATGGCTCTTCAGGTATTTGGCGTCATCAGTCTGATTCCCCATATCCACATATCAGAGCACATGACGAAAAAAGGTTACATCGGCGCATTTTTTACAGGAGCTCTGGGCGGCGTGTTTGCTTCCCACTGTGCGATCCCGGTAATGGTTGCCCTGCTGGCGCTTGTTGCGGAGCTGGGGCAGAATGCCTGGTGGGGCGTTTTGCTTATGGTGCTTTATGCGGTGGGTCACAGTGTGCTTCTGGTAGGAACGGGGATCGGCTACAGTTATGTGGACCGGGCAATAAAAAATCCCAGATATGCCGCCGCGGGAGTATGGCTCAGAAGAATACTGGGCGTTGTGATCCTGGCTTTTGGTATTCTGTTGATCTTTGCAGAAAAATAGCAGATTATTATTGCATCTAATACAGGGTATTTTTAAAAATTGTTGAATTTTTACAAACAAATTGCTATAATTGGGAACATAGCATCCCGGTAGTAAGCTGCCAAGGAAATATTCAGAAAAACTGCAGGCTTTGATCAGTGACAGCAGCGACGGACATAAGAGACAGTAGAGAGGGAAAAGATATGTTGATTACAAGAGAATGTGATTATGCAGTACGAGTGATCCGCGCACTTTCAGGTGCGGAGCGGCTCAGTGTCGGAGAAATCTGTGAGCGTGAGGAGATTACAGCGCCTTTTGCTTACAAAATCCTGAAAAAACTTCAGAAAGCAAAGCTCGTCAGAGGCTACAGAGGAGTCCATGGAGGTTATTCCATGAACCGGACGCCGGGGGAGATCACGCTGTTTGATATTTATACAGCCATTGATCCGGAACTTATGATCATAGAATGTATGGATCCCCAGTATCACTGCGTCAGAGATAACAGGGATAAAACGCCCTGCCTTGTTCACAGAGAGCTTGTGGAGATCCAGAAAGAGCTGTGGAAGCTTTTTCAGCGTAAAACTCTTCAGGAACTTTTCGACAGTATGTGACTGTGCGGACAGAGTGAAATCAATTGAAGCTGCTGATGTAAGCAGTCAGGATAAATAAAAAGGGAGCGGTCTGCTTCAGGCGCGTATTATGGCACGGAAAGGGCAAAATGCTGTCACCGAAGGTGAACAGGAATGTATTTTGCCCAGGCTGCTGTGAAGGACGCGGACAGGAGTCGCTCCTTTGTTGTATGCAAAAAAATCCAGAATCCGGTTGGACAATATCACAGGAATATGATATAATCAGAAATGGAATTTTAGACTGGATAACAGTCTAGAAATAATTTTCATCATACCTTTAAGGAGGAAAAGAAAACTATGGCAAGAAAGATGAAAACCATGGATGGTAATCATGCAGCCGCTCATGCATCATACGCTTTTTCTGATGTAGCTGCTATTTACCCGATCACCCCTTCATCTGTTATGGCTGAAGCTACAGACGAGTGGGCAACCCAGGGAAGAAAGAACATCTTTGGACAGGAAGTACAGGTTACTGAAATGCAGTCCGAGGCTGGTGCTGCAGGTGCAGTTCACGGATCTCTGGCAGCCGGTGCCCTTACAACTACCTACACAGCATCTCAGGGTCTTCTTCTGATGATCCCGAACCTTTACAAGATCGCAGGAGAGCAGCTTCCGGGCGTTATCAACGTATCTGCCCGTGCACTTGCTTCTCACGCACTTTCCATTTTCGGAGATCATTCTGACGTTATGGCATGCCGTCAGACAGGCTGCGCAATGCTTTGCGAGTCTTCTGTACAGGAGGTTATGGACCTTACACCGGTAGCTCATCTTGCAGCTATCAAAGGAAAAGTTCCGTTCATCAACTTCTTTGACGGTTTCCGTACATCTCATGAGATCCAGAAGATCGAAACATGGGATTATGAAGATCTGAAAGATATGGCTGATATGGATGCGATCGCAGAGTTCCGTAAAAACGCTCTGAACCCGAATCATCCATGCCAGAGAGGTTCTGCTCAGAACCCGGATATCTTCTTCCAGGCAAGAGAAGCATGCAACCCGTACTACGATGCTCTTCCGGCAGTTGTACAGGAATACATGGACAAAGTAAACGAAAAGATCGGAACAGACTACAAACTGTTCAACTACTACGGAGCTGAGGATGCAGATCACGTGATCGTTGCTATGGGTTCCGTAAATGACACAATCGAGGAGACTATCGATTACCTTGCAGCAGCAGGCAAAAAAGTCGGCGTGATCAAAGTTCGTCTTTACAGACCATTCTGCGCACAGGCACTGATCGATGCAATCCCTGCATCTGTAAAACAGATCACAGTTCTTGACAGAACAAAAGAGCCGGGTGCTCTTGGCGAGCCTCTGTACCTTGATGTTGTAGCAGCTCTTAAAGATTCCAAGTTCAAAGATACTCCGGTATTCTCCGGACGTTACGGACTTGGTTCCAAAGATACAACACCGGCACAGATCGTTGCTGTATATGAGAACACTTCCAAAGAGAAATTCACAATCGGTATTGTGGATGATGTTACAAATCTGTCCCTGGAAACAGGCGCTCCGATCGTAACAACTCCGGAAGGAACCACAAACTGTAAATTCTGGGGTCTTGGCGCTGACGGTACTGTAGGTGCAAACAAGAACTCCATTAAGATCATCGGTGACAATACAGACATGTACGCTCAGGCTTACTTTGACTATGACTCCAAGAAGTCCGGCGGTGTTACAATGTCTCACCTTCGCTTCGGTAAAAAACCGATCAAATCTACTTACCTGATCAAGAAAGCTGACTTTGTTGCATGTCACAATCCTTCTTATGTGAATAAATACAACATGGTTCAGGAACTGGTAGACGGAGGAACCTTCCTTCTGAACTGTCCGTGGGATATGGAAGGACTTGAGAAACACCTTCCGGGACAGGTAAAAGCATTTATCGCTAACCATGACATTAAATTCTACACCATCGACGGTGTGAAGATCGGTATTGAGACCGGCATGGGACCGACACGTATCAACACAATCCTTCAGTCTGCATTCTTCAAACTTACAGGAATCATTCCTGAGGAGCAGGCGATCGACCTTATGAAAGCAGCTGCTAAAGCTACTTACGGACGTAAGGGTGATGATATTGTTCAGAAGAACTGGGCTGCAATTGATGCCGGCGCTAAGCAGGTTGTTGAGATCCAGGTACCGGAAAGCTGGAAAGACGCAGCTGACGAAGGTCTTCATATGACTCATGCTGAGAACGGAAGAGAAGATGTTGTTGATTTCGTAAACAACATTCAGTCCAAAGTAAATGCACAGGAAGGTAACTCCCTGCCTGTATCTGCATTCAAGGATTATGTAGACGGTACTACACCGTCCGGTTCCTCCGCATATGAGAAACGTGGTATCGCAGTGAACATTCCTGTATGGCAGCCGGAAAATTGTATCCAGTGTAACCGCTGTGCATATGTTTGTCCGCACGCTGTTATCCGTCCGGTAGCTCTTACAGAGGAAGAAGCTGCCAACGCACCGGAAGGCATGACTACTCTGCCGATGACCGGTATGAAAGATTACAAATTCGCCATTACTGTTTCCGCTTATGACTGTACAGGCTGCGGTTCCTGTGCAAATGTCTGCCCGGGCAAGAAGGGTGCAAAAGCTCTTGCCATGGAAAACATGGAAGCAAATGCAGGAGTTCAGAAATTCTTTGACTATGGCGTAGAGCTTCCGGTTAAGGAAGATGTTGTTGCCAAATTCAAAGAGACAACTGTTAAGGGAAGCCAGTTCAAACAGCCTCTGCTTGAGTTCTCCGGAGCATGTGCAGGCTGTGGTGAGACACCTTACGCAAAACTGATCACTCAGCTTTTTGGTGACAGAATGTATATTGCAAACGCTACAGGATGCTCCTCTATCTGGGGTAACTCCTCACCGTCCACACCTTACACTGTAAATGCAAAAGGACAGGGTCCGGCATGGTCCAACTCTCTGTTCGAGGACAATGCAGAGTTCGGTTATGGTATGCTTCTTGCTCAGAAAGCAATCCGTGACGGCCTGAAAGAAAAAGTTGAGGATCTTGTTGCAAACGCTGAAAATGAAGACGTTAAGGCAGCAGGACAGGAATGGCTTGACACCTTCTCCGTAGGCGCTACTAACGGAACAGCTACAGATAAACTGGTAGTAGCTCTGGAAGCATGCGGATGTGAAAAAGCTCAGGAAATCCTTGCACAGAAAGACTTCCTTTCCAAGAAATCCCAGTGGATTTTCGGTGGTGACGGATGGGCTTATGATATCGGATTCGGCGGTGTTGACCATGTTCTCGCAAGCGGACGTGACATCAACGTTATGGTATTCGATACAGAGGTTTACTCCAACACCGGCGGACAGTCTTCCAAATCCACACCGACAGGTGCGATCGCTCAGTTCGCTGCAGGCGGTAAAGAAGTGAAGAAGAAAGATATGGCTTCCATCGCTATGAGCTATGGCTATGTATATGTAGCACAGATCTCCATGGGCGCTGACTTCAACCAGACTGTAAAAGCAATCGCTGAGGCTGAGGCTTATCCGGGACCGTCTCTGATCATTGCATACGCTCCATGTATTAACCATGGTATCAAGAAGGGTATGTCCAAGGCTCAGACAGAGGAAGAGCTGGCAGTTAAGTGCGGATACTGGCACAACTTCCGCTTCAATCCGGCAGCAGAGAACAAATTTACTCTGGATTCCAAGGCTCCGAACATGGATGACTATCAGGCATTCCTTGACGGAGAGGTTCGTTACAATTCTCTGAAACGTCAGAATCCTGAGAAAGCTGAAAGACTGTTTGCTAAGAACGAGGCTGAGGCTAAGGAAAGATATGATTATCTGAACAAACTCATCACTCTCTACGGAGCAGATGCTGAATAAATTCAGACTTTTGGCCGCGGTACAAAGGTACCGCGGCTTTTTTAAAGGAAAGCTAATTTATGAATATGAAAAAAAGATTTTCAACAGAAAAGAAAACAGATTATTATCTGATCTATACTCTGGCTTTTGGGATTATCGGACTGATTCTTTATCTGCAGTTTTATCTGAACGGGAAATCACTGATCTGGAGCCATGACGGCGTGCCCCAGCATCTGAATTCCCTTGCTTATTATGGAGAATATCTGAGAAATATTCTTCATTCTGTTTTTGTGGAGCACAAATTTGAAATTCCCATGTGGGATATGCATATCGGTTACGGGTCTGATATACTGACAACGCTCCATTACTATGTGATCGGCGATCCCCTGACTCTTTTATCTGTGTTTGTATCGCCGGAAAAAACAGAATATCTGTATGCGTTTCTGATCTTTTTGAGAATTTATCTTGCGGGAATTGCATTCAGCAGATACTGTTTTTATCACAGAAATTCAAAGCAGGCAGTCCTTCTGGGCTCTCTGATCTATATATTTGCGGGATGGACGATCTATGCGGCTATGAAACATCCGTATTTTGCCAATCCAATGATCTATCTTCCTCTGATCCTTTTGGGAATTGACAAAATTTACCGGAAAGAAAAGCCCTATGTATTTATCTGGTCTGTGGCGCTGGCAGGAGTATCGAATTTCTACTTCTTTTATATGCTTGGAATTTTTATGGTGCTCTATGCTGCCTTTGACTACTTTGTTGTGTTTACAGATAAGTCGGAAAGAACCATCAGATGCATTGGAAAGTGGCTGGCAGTCTTCGCAGGTTATTCTGTGATTGCTGTTCTTCTGGCTGGAATCATTCTTTTGCCTGTGATCCTTCCTGTGTTTGGCACAGGACGTTTTCAGGCAGAAAATTATGTGCCGCTTTTCTATGACAGAATTTACTATGAAAAATATTTAAGCTGTCTCATCGGAGAAAATATGATCCAATGGGGAGTGGCTGGTTACACGGCGATCTCTATGACAGGAGTGTTTGTCCTGTTTGCAAAGAAAAAGTCAAATACAGCGCTGAAGGCGGGGTTCCTTCTTCTGAATGTATTTCTTCTGGTACCCTTTGCCGGGCATGTGCTCAATGGTTTTTCCTATGTGTCCAACCGGTGGATCTGGGTTTACGGAATGCTGATTGCCTATATTTTTGTAAAAATTTATCCTGAGCTTTTTCGACTGGATATCCGGGAAAAGCGCAAGGTGTTTGTCATGCTTCTTATTTACTGCGGAGTAGCTCTCTTTTCGGAGGCGGCCCGCACTCAGAGAAACATGTCCGCAATGCTTCTTCTGGTATGTTCCACTGCAGTGATTCTTTTGTACGGATCTATCTTTGTAAGAAAAAGAAATCTCTGTCTGATGATGAGCGGACTTCTTGCAGCGGGAATATTTTTTAATATTTATTATCAGTATTCCATGGAAAAGGATTATCTGTCAGAGTTTGCAGACAGAGGAGAGGCAATGGAAACCCTGGAATCAGGCACAGATCTGGCGGTTCTGGATACAGAGGATGATTCTGTGTACCGCTATGACCAGCTGGATGCCCTTTCCTGTGAAAATTCTGCCATGCATATGGGAACAAACAGTACTTCCTATTATTTCAGTGTTGCAAGCGGAAGTATCGGAGAATTTTTTGATGAAATGTATCTGAATACGCCCTGGGAGCAGCATTATGAAAATCTGGACGGAAGAACGATTCTGGACAGGCTGGCCTCTGTGAAATATTTTGTTGTAAAAAGCAACCGATACCAGTATATGCCCTATGGATATTACTGGCTGGAGGGAAGCGCGAAGAAAAACGGAAAAATATACGAGGCATTTGGAAGTGAAGAGGCTCTTCCTCTGGGGTATACCTATGATTCCTTTATACCAAGAGAGGAATATGAAAAAATGACAGTTACGGAAAAACAGCAGGCGCTTCTTCAGGGAATTGTTCTGGAAGACAGTTCTCTTCCTGAAATCACACCGGAATTTAACGATCAGGAAATTCCTTTTGAGATCAGAAAAGGCAAAGGCTGTACAGTGAAGGACGGAAAAATAAAGGTTACAAAAGAAGGGGCAAAGCTGGAGCTTCTCTTTAACGGTCTGGAAAACAGCGAGACGTATCTGATTGCGGAGGGACTGGATTATGACGGCCTTTCTCCGAAGGATAGGGTCAGTGAAAAGAAATGGAATAAAATGACCCGTTATGAGCAGAATCAGCTTCTTCATGAGGACAGCCACTGGAGATACTGGAAAGAAAGCCAGAAGGCATCAATAACAGTAGGCGGTCAGTTTCCTGAAAAGACTATCCGGATCTTTACAGACAAGTATAATGCTTACAGCGGAAAACATAATTTCCTTTGCAACACAGGATATGAAAAAGCTGCGAAACAATCCATTACCCTTACGTTTGAAAAGCCGGGCGTATATACGTTTGATAAGCTGAAAATCGTATGTCAGCCTATGGAGCGCATTACAAAGCAGACAGAAAAGCTGAACCAGGAGGTTCTGACAGATATCCGCATGGATACAAACAGGATCACCGGAAATATTTCTCTTTCAGAACCTAAGGGACTTCTGATCTCTGTACCGTACAGCAAGGGCTTCCGGGCTTATGTGGACGGAAAGGAAACAGAGCTTAAAAAGGCCAATACCATGTATATGGCTCTGGAGCTTCCGAAGGGAGAGCATGAACTCCGGCTTGAATACAGGACGCCGTTTCTGGTGCCCGGCATCTGCTTGACTTTGGCGGGAGGCCTGTGTTACATTTGTCTGGTATTTGTAAGAATGAAATTAAATAAAAAGAAGGTACCAAAGGTATGAGTGTTTTATCGGTTGTGCTTCCTGCATATAACGAAGAGCTTATGATTGCAAAAACCTGCTCCGTACTTGGAGAGGTGCTGACAGATGCAGGGATTTCCTATGAGCTGGTACTGGTCAATGACGGCTCGTCAGACCGTACCTGGGAAGAAATTGAAAAGGCAGGAAAGAAAGATCCCAATATTCTGGGAGTGAGCTTTTCCAGAAACTTCGGGAAAGAAGCTGCTTTATTTGCCGGACTTGCTCAGGCAAAGGGGGATGCAGTAGCGGTGATGGACTGCGATCTTCAGCATCCCCCGGAAACCCTGGTGGAAATGTACCGTTTGTGGGAACAGGGATATCAGGTGATCGAAGGAGTAAAGTCCAGCAGAGGAAAAGAAGGATTTCTCCATAAAAAATGCGCGGGATTCTTTTACGGGATCATGTCAAAGGCCACGGGAGTCGATATGCAGAATGCATCTGATTTCAAGCTCATGGACAGACGGGTGGCAGAGAGCATTCTTTCCATGCCGGAAAGAAATATGTTTTTCAGGGCAACCTCTTCATGGGTAGGATTTAAAACCATTTCTGTGAGCTTTGAGGTCCGGGAGCGGGAGGCCGGAGTCTCCAAATGGTCTGCCTGGTCCCTGGTCAAATATGCATTTACGAATATTGTGGCCTTTACAACAGTGCCCTTACAGTTTGTGACTGTAGGAGGTGGGATCTGCTTCCTGTTTTCGCTTGCACTGGCTGTATACTCTCTTGCCCAGTATTTTACCGGACATGCAGTGGAGGGCTATACGACAATTGTAATCGTTCTTCTTCTGATCGGAAGCGCTATTATGCTCAGTCTGGGAATCATCGGGTATTATATCGCAAAAATCTATGAGGAAGTAAAGCGGCGTCCCCGCTATATTATTTCCCGGATCGTCAGAGGCAGTGAAGACGTATCTGAAAATGCGCGGAATGATTCTGTGTAAGACAGTTTCCGGACAGAAAAACATACAGTAAAAAGCAGGAGTAAACAATGGAAAAGATCAGAAAAATGATTGCCCGGCTGTACGGGAATGACGTGGTAAGATATGTGTTTTTTGGAGGCTGCACCACCCTGGTAAACCTTGTAAGCTTTTATGTTCTGAGAAAATGCGGACTGCAGCTTACAGTGGCAAATATAATCTCTATCATTGCCGCAATTCTTTTTGCCTATATGGTGAATTCAAAGTTCGTTTTTCAGGACAAATGCGAGACTCTGCGTGATCA
>UMHO01004937.1_pt1 | contig 27518 bp, 24 predicted proteins | sample 1965561 | NCBI WGS metagenome assembly UMHO01 (sample SAMEA4836102, study PRJEB28245) | human gut metagenome | biome: gut microbiome; material: fecal sample | place: Denmark | collected 2008 | reverse complement strand
AGAAGAAAACCAATCCGGGCTACTCCTGCATCGGTCGTCTGAGGGGATTGGCGGAACTGAGGGGACTGGAAATGGGTATTGCCAAATCATTATATAACAATAATCATTAGGAATATTGGGTAGATTTACAAGCTGATAAAAAGTACTAAATCTACCCGTTTCCACTTTAAAGAAAGAGACATTTCTATTTACCTTTAACAACATATTTCCACATACAAAAATATATTTCAGCCATATTATCCTATACCAACTACTTCTTTGTAGTTATTCCGTATCCGAATATCTATTGAAACATACAAAACAGCAACCATGAAAAAAGTTATACTATCAATTATAGCAATACTTATAAACGTAGCATTTGTACAAGCTATCGGTCCAAACGTATGGGGGAAAAATATACTTCAGAAAATTAAATATGAAATATCCCAAGAATCACCGAGATATATACCGGCATACAAAGCATTACGCGATTTTTGTGACGCAGAAATAGAACGAGCACCCTACTCTGTAATGGACAAGAAGTTAGTTCCGCCAAGTGGCAACAAGCATGATTATATAAGCATAGGACGCTATTGGTGGCCTGACCCTACTAAACCCGACGGTTTACCTTATATCCGTAGAGACGGTCAGAGTAACCCCGAACGGAAACAGTTAGATCGTGAACGCATGGGAGACATGATGGATGCAGTAGCAAAACTCGCATTGATGTATTACTACAGCGACGAAGAGAAATATGCTCAAAAAGCCGTCCATTTATTACGGGTATGGTTCTTGAACGAAGATACGAAAATGAGCCCTAATATGCAATTCGGACAATACGTACCAGGGCATAATAACAACAAGGGACGTGCAGAAGGAGTACTTGATACTTACGGTATGGTAAAAATGCTCTCAGGAGTGACTTATCTGCAATCATCTCCATCACTAACAACCACCGATTTAAAAGGATTAAAAAAATGGTTCAATAACTATTTAGACTGGATACTTACCAGTGAACAAGGTATAGCCGAAAGATATGCAACAAACAACCACGCCATTGCCTACGATGTACAAGTAGTGGCATTTGCACAATTCACGGGACGCAACGAGCTCGCGCAAGAAGTTATTAACAATTTCTTATCCAAAAGAATTTTTAAGCAGGTAAAGAAAGATGGTTCACAACCGAAAGAACTAGCTCGTCAAACCGGATTCGGTTACTCCAATTACAACATCGAGCATATGCTTGATATGTGTATGTTAGCCGGAGAAACAGGGAAGCAAATGTATAATGAAAATAATGGGGAGAAATGCTCCATTAACGGAAGTATTGAGTACATGAGTCAATATTTAGGAAAACCTAAAAGTAAATTTCCTTATCAACAAATCAAAGAGTGGAACAGTGTACAGAATAATTTGGCATGGATACTACAACGTAGTACTCTTTTGAAATCTAACACCATCTACAAAGAAATGTTTTACAAATTCAATACTAGCAAATTAACAGATTATCAACGGCTGATATATACTTATTAACATGATAAAAACAGATATCAATCTTACTCCCCAAGCTTTAAAGAGTGATTTAAATCATTTTTGGAATTTGTCCGCACAAAAAATATATTCGATCGAAAAATCATTTAACAATGGACAAGGCAGCCCTGTATATACTACAAAAGGGCAATATGTCACAAAAGGCTGGACTGAGTGGACACAAGGTTTTCAATATGGCTCCGCCCTATTGCAGTTCGATGCCACAGACGAACAAGAGTTCCTTGAAATAGGACGAAAAAACACAATAGAGAGAATGGCTCCTCACATAAGTCATATCGGAGTACACGATCACGGTTTCAACAACCTCAGTACTTACGGCAATTTATTACGCCTCATGCAGGAAGGCCGCATCGAAAACAACAAATGGGAATATGATTTTTATAAACTTGCCATAAAAATATCAGGTAGCGTACAAGCAGCACGTTGGACAGATATCAGCAATGGAAATGGATACATCTATTCGTTTAATGGTCCACACTCCCTCTTTGTCGATACACTTCGTTCATGTAGAATACTAGTGCTGGCACACAAGTTAAAACATTATTTACAAGGCGAAGGAGATATACGAATATCTCTATTGGAGAGAGCCTGCAAGCATATACTAACCACAGCACATTATTCTGTTTTCTATGGAGAAGGCAGAGATAATTATGATGAATGGGGGCGTACAGCACACGAAATTATCTTCAATATCAATGATGGCAATTATCGTTGCCCCAACTCTCAGCAAGGTTACTCGGGCTTCACAACTTGGACACGCGGATTGGCATGGGCAATGGTAGGTTTCTCCGAAGAATTAGAAGCTTTTGCCACTATCCCTGATGAAGAATTTCAATCAACGGGGGGACGAACTACAATCATATCCAGTATGGAAAAAGCAGCCTGTGCCGTATGTGACTTCTACATTAAAAATACTCCTACAGATGGGATTCCTTATTGGGACACTGGTGCCCCTAACTTATGGAAGATAGGAAATTACCTACAAGAACCATCCAACCCGTATAATTCCTTCGAACCAATAGACTCATCAGCAGCAGCTATTGGAGCGCAAGGATTGATGCGCTTAGGAAAATATTTAAACAATGACTATTATTTTAAAACCGGATTGACTGTGCTCAAAGCATTACTTAATGAACCTTACCTAAGTAGCAATCCCAATCATCAGGGGCTATTGTTACACTCCATATACCATCGTCCAAATAACTGGGACTATATCCCTCAAAACGCCCAAATCCCTAATGGAGAGTCTTCCATGTGGGGAGACTATCATATTAGGGAAGCAGCCCTATATGTAACACGCCTAATTAATAATTCAACCTATTATACTTTTTTTAATGGGTACTAAATTATAATATACATGATAAAACAATTATTTGAAAAAGGAAATATCGGGCATAAAATAACCCGCAACCGATTTGTAGCCCAACCGATGGAAGGGAATTGTGCCGATAAAGGCGGCAGCGTTTCTCAACTCACTATCAACAAATATAAGAATCTAGCAGAAGGAAATTGGGGGATAATTATAGTAGAAGCACTTTCCGTCACTCCCACTTCACTCGCTAGAAAAAATGCCTTAGTATTAAATGAAAAGAATTTGGACGGATTTAAAAAGTTGGTAAATGAAATAAAACTCATCAATCCGGAAGCTTTAATTCTCTTCCAAATAACTCATTCCGGGTCGATAAGTAATCCTAATTTTTCAGAACAAGTAGCAATATCTCCACTTTCAGAAGGTCGCTTACTCAGTACTGACGAAATAGAAAAAATAAAAGAGGGATTTGTAAAATGTGCTCGTTTGGCCGAAGAAGCAGGAGCTGACGGTATTGATTACAAAAGTTGCCACGGCTATTTGGGGGCGGAAATATTACGCCCTATGAATATCCGCAACGACAAATGGGGTGGTTCTTGGGAAAATAGGACACGTTTCTTGCGTGAAGGTATTGAAGAAATATCTGCCAACAGAAAAAGAAATGATTTTCTTATAGGATGCCGAATCTCTATGTACGAAGGTATGAGAGGATGTGAAGGAACTTCTGCTCCAGAGGAACTGATAGAAGACTTAAGCGAACAAATAGCTCTGTTACAATTATTAAATAAACTGAAAATGGATTATGTCAACATATCAGCGGGCATACCTGCCAAGACCCCCACACTAACACGCCCTGTTCAAAGTGCCGCACTAATGTATTTGCACCACCTGCGTTATACACAATTCGCCAAGCAAACTTTAAGTAATACCAATATGAAAGTCATTGGTTCTGCATATTCCATTTTGCGGGAAGATGCTTTTAAGGTAGCAGAAGAAATGCTCAGCAAGCACTATACCGATTTTGTCGGCTGGGGTAGACAGACCTTGGCAGACCCATTAATGCCTAAAAAATTGGAGTATGGAGAGAGTATCAACTTCTGTACTGCATGCTCCGGATGCTCCAAAATGATGATAAAACAAATCAATGTCGGTTGTATAATGTTTGACGAACATTACAAAAGATATTGGAAAGAGAATTTATAAAAAATAAAGTATGAAACAAGTAGCATTAGTAACCGGGGGAACCCGTGGAATAGGTAAAGGCATAGCTATAGAATTAGCTAAAGCCGGTTTCAACCTTGCCATTAACGGAGTCAGAGAAGAACAACTAATAATACCTGTTCTTGAAGAACTCAAAAAGATAGGAACTGATGTCATATATTGTCAAGGAGACATATCTTCCTCTACAGATAGAAAACATATACTTGATTGTGTAGAAAATCATTTCGGGAAGTTAAATGTCCTCATAAACAATGGTGGCATTGCCCCCAAAGTACGTAGTGATTTATTAGAAACTACCGAAGAAAGCTTCGAGCAACTTATTCAAACTAATTTACAAGGGACTTATTTCTTGACACAACAAGCTGCCCGTCGAATGATACGCCAAGTTTCAGAGGTCTCCGACTATAGAGGGTGCATCATCACTATTTCATCCATATCATCACATGTAGCCTCAATAAATCGAGGAGAATATTGTATAGCCAAAGCAGGCCTTTCAATGATGACTAAACTTTTTGCCACACGCATGGGAGAATATGGCATTCCTGTTTACGAAGTACAACCTGGCATCATTGCTACTGACATGACAGCCAAAGTGAAAGAAAAATACGATGCATTATTTGCTAACGGCATTACCATTGAGAATCGATGGGGATACCCGGAGGACGTAGCCAAAGCAGTTGCCACTCTTGCTAAAGGAGAAATACCATATGCCACTGGTCAAGTATTGACCATTGATGGCGGACTTACTATTGAACGATTATAAATCTGAAAGTACTTAAATACAATGTGACTCCTCACTAATTAAGAGGGTAGCAGAAATTAGATAAATAAAGGGCACTGTCCACAATTTTGGGCACTGTCCATAATTTTGTGTAAATGTAAACGGGATTCAGTTATAAGTTCTCTTATATCTGAATTCTGTTTTCAAAAATAAGCATAAATTGGTTCATAATCAATCCCCAGTTAGTAATCGGCATCGTCCATTTCTTCTCAATCTCCGTCAGAGAAAGGTATACCATTTTCTTCACAGCATCATCCGAAGGGAATGAAAGCTTTGATTTAGTGTACTTTCTTATTTTCCCATTCAGATTTTCAATAAGGTTTGTAGTGTAGATTATTTTCCTGATTTCCAATGGGAACTGGAAGAAAACAGTCAGGTCATCCCAGTTATTCCTCCATGAGAGGATGGCATAAGGGTACTTTCCACCCCATTTCTTTTCCTAATTATCCAGTTCCGTAGCGGCAACCCCCTTATTGGGCGCGTTATAGATGTTCTTCATATCGGCCGTAAACTCTTTCTTGTCCTTGTAAACGACATATTTACAGGAGTTCCTAATCTGATGTACGACACATATTTGCGTGGAAGACTGAGGAAATACGGTACGTATGGTGTCGGCAAATCCGTTCAGGTTGTCAGTGCAGGTAATCAGTATGTCCTGCACTCCGCGAGCCTTCAAATCAGTCAGGACACCCATCCAGAATGAAGAACTCTCCGACTTTCCCACCCACATGCCAAGAACTTCCTTCAAGCCGTTCTGTTTCAGACCGACACAAAGATAAACAGTCTTGTTGATGATCTTTCCGCTGTCGCGAACCTTGAAGACAATACCGTCCATCCAAACTATGAGATAGACCGGATCCAAAGGGCGGCTCTGCCATTCCTGAGCAGCTTGATTGACTTTGTTCGTTATGATGGAAATGGCTGATGTGGACAGTTCTATTTCATAAATTTCACGCATTTCCTCTTCAATGTCAGACACGCTCATTCCTTTGGCATATAGGGAGATAACAAGTTTTTCTATGGAAATGTTTGGGAACAACTATGGGCTCGAATTGGCCGTTACGGTCACGGGGAATAGGTATGATCGCTTCACCGTGTTCGGTTTGGATTTTCTTGGAGTAGCTGCCGTTACGGGAATTACCGCTATTATGACCGGAAACCCAATTCTTCTCATAACCCAGATGAGTATCCATCTCACCTTCAAGCATTTTCTCTAATACCTGCGCGTGTAGCTGCTTCAGAAACTTGCTGACATCAGCTTCTGTTTTGAACTGACTAAGGAACTCCTTACTTAATACCTCATCAGGCACTACATGATTCTTCTCTTTCATAATCTTCGTCATTTTGCAAAGCTATTAAATAAAAAACTACGGAACTCATTCTGAATCCCGTAGTTTACATTTACACAAAATATTTTATAGTGCCATATTTTATAATGCCGAACTTATCTATCTTTTATGGTAAAATTACTCTATTACCCAAATATTCCTGAACTCGTAAGCAGTACCATGTTCCTGAAGATAGATAGGTCCAACAGGTCCTAAAGGAGTACGCCCACCGGCTGCCCCTTTAATAATACCTAATTCATAATCTTCATAAATGGGCATACCGTTTAAACTCATAGACACACGAGCATTTGCAATTTTTTCACCCTTTCCATTAAAGCGTGCCGCTTTATACTGAATATCCATAGTCTGCCATACCATCGGAGGTAATGAGTAATTAAACTCCGGTTCTTTAGCATTTACGAGATTTCCAAATGCCCCGCAAGGAGCCCCTTTACCTTGTCCCCATGAATCCTTAATATTAAATTCATAACGACTCTGCATATACACTCCCCCATTTGTCACCTCACCTAATAAACGAAACTCCAAATGCAAATGCTTAATATCACCATAATCTTTCTTAGAAATAATAGACTGATTTCCTGGAATCATACGAATATTTCCTGCCGGAGTAAGTTCAACTGATTGATCTGCATCAAAACTCCACTTCAGCCATTCTTTCTTTTTCAAACCTCCCCAAGCTCTCAAATCATTACCGTCAAACAATATCTCTGCACCTTCCGGAGCTGGCATATTTAAAGTAGGAGACTTGCGAATAACGGGACTACCTAAAAAATCCAATCCTTCTCCTTTTATCTTTAACAAACCTTTCTCAATAATAGCAGTAAATCCTTGTTCATTAGAAAATGATATATTTTTCCCATCCACTGTTCCTACTAAAATATAATCTGGTATAACATTGGCATAAGGTTTTTTAGACACATTCAACTTATATTCCTTTGTCGATTTATCAATATAAGACTGAGCTAGGCAATTTATTTTATCATCTAACCATTCCCCAATAAATCTGTCAGGGGTTTCGCCTGAGCCTTCTGGGTTCAATCCAAAATCTTGAATACGAATATTCCTAAAACGCACTTCCATCTTCTTGTACTTTTTCAACCAGTGTACCTGTAGACCAATAAACCCATTCGGTGTCATATAGTCAACCATTGAGGAAGCAAGCACCCCATTTATATAAGTACGAATACCATCTTTGTGAGCTTCAATACGCCCTTTATTCCATTTACCAGGAATAAAAGCAGCACGTGCTTTCGGATTTTCAGTCAAATTATTCAACCAACCGCGACGCTTTTCATCATAAACTCCCCCTGTCCAACTTCTCGGTTCTTTTCCTGCAGGAATAACACTCCCCTTTTCGTCCAAGTTATGAGGATAAGCAACATATTTATTTGTTTTATCCGGATCTATTTCAAACTGATAACCGCGTACTAATCCATCTGCAAAAATAGATCTAAAAGCTACACCGCTATTCAAATCTTCTTCACATAAAAATTCAAACTCCAAATTAAAGTTTCCATATTCTTTCTCAGTACAAAGAAATGTATTGTAGTTTTCTCCACCTTTAGAAGTGGTCCCTATAATAGTACCTCTTTCCACTCGAAAAGTAGCCTTACCACCTAGAATTTTCCACCCATTCAAAGTCTTACCATCAAAGAGATTTGTCCACTGGGCTTCCTTGGCACTTATACTTCCCAAGGAAGAACACAATAACACCAATAATACTATTTGTTTCATCATTTTTTTTGATATTAGTTTTCCTTAGCAATATATTTCATTAGTTTTCCTTTTGAAGAAGGAGCAAGAATTCCATCATAGGGTTGTTCTTCCATCAGTTCTATTCTTGTACCATCAATCATATAATAATTAATTTGAAGTTTTTTATTGATACCTGCCTTAGGCGGAGTAGGAACTTTCACACCTTCCGGTTGTTGTCTCGAATCAAGAATAGCTTTAGTCTTATAAATATCCTGAACTTCCAAGCATATATGATTCATTGAGCCCATACGTTCCCAACTAGGTTTTTCATCATACAACATTAATTCCACAGTCTCATACCCTTCGGGAACCTGAAGATGTACCCAACTTACCTTTTTAGGATTACCACCTCCACGCCAAACTTCCTTAAAGCCCAATACATCACAATAAAAAGACAATGCTTTGTCAACATCCGGTACCATAAATCCAACATGACTCATATGAGTGGATATTCTATTTTTGGACAAATCAAGGCCACACCTATCAGCCATTTTACCTTCCTTTCCATACTGAACTATTTCACAAATAGTTCCATTAGGGTCGGTGACAAAATAATTATAATTTCCAGTTCTTCCAACAGGGGTGTGATCGGGTACTTTGTATCCCTTTGATTTCAGATAAACTCTCATGGCTTCTGCATCAGTTGTTTCAACAGCAAAATGATATATACGACTACTATTTGCCGTGCGCTCAGGAAAAATTTCAATGAATTGCCTTTCGTTTACTTTAAAAACGGATAATGATACTTTCCCATCTTTTTCCAAAGTTACAGTTTCATCATATCCCATAAAGTCTCTCAAATAGCTACGGGTATGATCCAAGTCTTTAGTGTAGAACCCGATATGAGCAACACCTATAATAGGAGGACGTTGAGGAATATCTCCTTCTGCTTTTACCATACTACATATACTAAACAGTATACCAATCAATGCAAAAAATTTAGTTTTCATAACACTCACTATATTTTTTAATTATTAAATTCATTCTTTATTGCTTCACGAACTTTTCTGATAAATTCAGGTACCAAAGTGTACGGATCATAGGGCCGCCCAGGTACTGACAGTGTTTCAATAGACAAATAACCGGAATATCCCACCTTACGAACCATTTTCATAATCCGCTTCAGATCTATAGGAACCATATTCTCCTTTCCCTTGACACTTTCTTTTATTTGCCAATTAATAACATAAGGCAAACACATTTCCATATCTTTATAAGGATTATCCGTATGGAAATAACCTGTATCTAAAATCAAGCCAAACCAGGGATGATTTACAGCCTCCAATACCTTTACTGTTTGTTCGCCTGTAGCAAGCATATCGCCATGATTTTGTACACCTATTATAACTCCTTTACTTTTACCATATTCAGCCACTTCTTTAAAACAGGGAATCATCCATGAAGCCACTTCATCCCATCTACCTTCGTACCCTATTGGTACAAGCCCTGAAAATATGCGAAGTACAGGCGCACCTAATTTTGAGGCTACATCAATCCAATCTTTAACCCGTTCAACATCCTTACGACGAGCCTCTATATCAGGGTTAGCGAAATTATTCGTTACCCCCGTACCAGCGATATCAACACCTCTACGGAAAGCATATCTTTTCACTTCATAAATATAATCATCAACAGGAACGTTCGGATAACCAACAAAAAAATATCCTGTAGCATCCAATGCTTCTATATCATTAGCAGAACAAAAGTCAATTAAATCAAAAAGCGTCATCGGATCTCTAGTACGCCCTTTAATATAGTCATTTAAACTCTTAGTAAATGAATAGGCATTAAGAGCTACTTTCACACGAGACTCCGACACGTCAAACTTTTTAAAATGTTCTACGGATGCCCCAACAGGAATTTTGTTTTTAGCCACATTAATTGATTTACGTTCTCCCTGCGCGAAGTTATTACCTGCTACAAATAACAACGTAACTAACATCAGGAATAGCTTGTCTCTTATCATAAATATCTACATTAACATATAATATATTCTCCATCAAGCTCACATGGCCGAACAGATTGCCTGCCTTACTTCTGCGATAAATTGAGGTACTATTTCATAAGGATTGTATTTACGTGTACCTGTGTTTAAAGTTTCTACAGGCAAATATCCCCGATAGTTATGCTTAAGCACGATTTGCATTATTTTATCCAAATCGATTTTCTCTGTCAAATTCCAGCCAAACACACTTTCTTTTAGTTGCCAACCTACCACGTAAGGCATAAGCTTATTCATGTCTTCATATGGATCCTCGCTCATCAAGTTTCCAGTATCAAGAATAACTCCCACCCATGGCGACCCAACCATTTCTATTAATTCGATAGTTTCGTCCGCTGTTCTCAGCATATCCGCATGATGCTGTACACCTAATATCACTCCATATTTTTGGGCATGTAACGCGCATATTTTCAAACAATCCACTATCTGCCGGATAATCATTGGACGTGAGCTCTCTTCATACCCTTCTGGTGGAGTACCGGAAAATACCCGTAATACTTCAATACCCATTTTTGCAGCTGCTTCAATCCAATTCTTCACTAACTGAATAAAATAGGCTCTTTTAACTGGATCAGAAATAGCAAAATCATTCCACACACCCGTTCCAGATAGACAAACATTCCTTTTACGAGCATACTTTTTTATCTCAAACAGGTATTCATCATCAGGAACTTCCGGATATCCAACAAAATAGTAAGCGGTTAAATCCAACGCCTTAATATCATGTAGTGCACAAAAATCAATAAGATCAAAAACTGACAAGCCGTCCCCCACCCCCTTTACATAATCTATCAATTCATCATTGAAAGAGAAAGCATTTAGTGCAACCTCAACTTGTGCCTGTTCTATTTTATAGTTCTTTCTCAAGTCAAATCTTGGAAGTACCTCTTTTAAAGATTGAATATTCTCTACCCTTCTCTCTATTTTTGTATCAGTTTCTATACGCATACAACATTATATTTAGAAAAAAATGCTTTTACATTTTGTAATGCAGCTTTCAACTGTTCAGGAGTTGTTTCTCCACCAAATTGCCCACCAGAACTCATATGAGGCTCCAAAGTGACAAAACCGGAATAACTGGAAGTCACTAACTCTTTTATCAATTGCTCAATCTGCCCATCACCTTCGCCAGGGAGACTGCCAATGTCTGTACTTCCCAACTTCCAATCTTTAATATGTATATGTGTTACATACGGTTTCATTAACGGCCAACACACTTCTACATTATTCACTATATCACCGCCCCATACAAAATTTGCAGGATCATAAGCTAAAGAAAGTTTATCAGAATTTACAGAACGAGCAATATCAACACAATTTTCAGCACTATATCCAAAAATACGTGACTCGTTTTCGTGTACCATTCTCACATTACTTTCCTTTAAATATTCAGCTTTAATGGTCATACGCTCCATCACCTCTTCTCTATACTTATTTATATCTTCTCCTTGAGGCGCATAATAACTAAATACTCTGACCAGTTCTGTATTTAAGAAAGAAGCTACGTCAACAGCGTGCTTAAATCTATCGAAATGAGGACTGAAAGGCTGACTTATACCATATTTCCCTATCGGAGAAGCAATGGCACTAACGCCAATACCCCTGTCCGATAACATTTGTTTAACTTGTAGTAACTTTTCTTTTGAAATATTCAGTACATTCATTCCATCTATAAAACGCAATTCAATATAATTGAGTCCAACAGACTGAAAAAAGTCTAATTGCTGTTCAAAGTTCACATAAACCTCGTCTGCAAATCCGCTTAAATTTATCATAATATCAGAATTTTGTAAAATAAGTAGGTGCCACCCTAACTAAATAATAAACCACACTAATCAATGTAATAGCAATAGCTGCAATCATCCCTGTATTCCACCAAAAACGTTTGCTACCACGTACCATATCCGAACTCATATATTTTTCACTATTATTCAATAAGAAAAAGCCAATATATGCAACAGGCAACAATATCAATGCTATTGCAGAAGTAGGGATAGCAATCCAAGTGCCCATTTTACTCCATAGAATTGCGCCCAAAATTCCTGGGACAGGTACCAAGGTCGCCAATTTATATTTCCAACCTTCTTCTGGCAACTTAAAAATTTCACAAATAGCAAAGCCACAAACTACCATATGAAGAATGATAGCATTGATTGACATACCGATAATCCCTAAACCAAAAATCAAACGTGATACCAAAGCTGGCAGTCCAGCAGCTTCTAACATACTGGCTGCTTTAATAGGCGATATAGAAGATTCTCCAGGTTCTAAAGTGATAGTAGCACCTGCGGCAATAATCATCAATGAAGTGGCGATAGTATATGGTATTAACATTCCCGTAATCATATCAAATTTAGCCAAACCTGAATATTCTCTCGTCCAACCTTTTTTCAAGAACGAATAACCAAAAAGAAAAGTCATATTAATACCCACAGCTGCACTTAACGATGCAATAAAAATCTGAATACCTTGCGTATCATTCGGAATATTTAAATGGAAGCCACCATCCATTGAGAAAGGCAAAAAGCCTCTTCCTACTGCAGACCAATCAATGCCATCTCCACTGAAGCTACATACTACCACTACTATAACAAATGAGAAAATAATAAACCAAACAATACCTTTAATTATATTCTCAAAAATTTTAATCCCTTTGCTACCACTATTGTAGTTCCATACAATACGACACGCTAAACATAGCACAACTACAGCAATACCAAGTAATGCGAATGTTTGTGCAGATGAACCTTCTTCGAGTTGGAAGCCACCAAAAGCCTGTACTAAATCCAATGTCATTCCCGAAGCCAATGAGTATTGCGGAAAATGCCATATCATAGTTGCTACTAAAGTACATATGGCCCAAGCCCAAGCGACTATCGGACTTACATACTTTTTCATTGCATAAAAAGGCCTTTCCCCCCTACACATTGTCTGATGTGCTAAAGCTGACAACATGATAACCCCAATAAGCATAGCAATCGGCTGTACCCACAACAATTGATACTTAACACAAGCACCTGAAAATAAAGAGGCCATAGCACTTCCACCACCGAGCGTCATTGCACTTTGCATCCACCCTGGCCCCGATTTCGAAAAATACCACTTAGTACGTGCCCAAACGCCCTTATGCTTTAAATCACGCAACTCCGCTACTTCTTTTTTCACCAAATCAGACTTTCCTTCCAATGAATTATAGACAGCAGAAATCTCATCACTAGTCATTGCTTCATATATGCGTCTTTTATCTTCCATAATTCACTTTTTAAAGAATTGATACCTCTACTTCCGCACCCTTTCTTTCGGCAGAAACATAACTTGCATACAAAGTAGCCACTGTATCAGCTGCCAACTTGCTATTACTTTCTATTTCGCTTCCATAAGCCGCAGCATTATAAAAAGCATTCAGCTCATGTTGATACCCCAAAAACCAGCCCTCATCAGGAGATATTTGCGACCACCCCTGTTTGGTTTCTGTTTTTTCTACAACATATACATCATTATAAAATTTCTCATCTGGCGTATAAGTTTCCATTGTATTATTGTGACTCATATTACACAAGGTACGATGATTGTTTGCATTTACACGAATCCAATTATTAGTACCCCCTAAACTAAGCTCATTTGCTACAATGTCAGCAATTGTTCCATCTTCAAACTCAATATGAATAATACCAAAATCCTCTACATCTTTATAATGAGTTTTCAAATATCCTTGATCATCAAAATTTGGCAAACGAGTTATAGAATGCACACGTGCAGAAACAGTTTTGGGACGAATAGGCATACCAAAACGAGTTCTTCCTTCTACATGTTTAAAATAAATCACAGCTGTCAATGGATGACATCCTTTCCCTATTAAAGACCCACCACCAGAAAAGCGCCATTCACCATAAGCTAATGAATGTGAACCTGAGTGTGACTGTTCTCCATTCATCCATAATATTTGAGCTTTCGATTTTTCGATAATTTCACGTTCTTTCTGAACAGGAGGAGCATATACCCAATTCTCAGCATACATAATACGCCCTTCACTATTTTTTTCTGCATCCAACATTCTTTTTACACTTTCTACTGTGTGTTTTAGCCCCTCTTCACGAGAAAATGTTTTCCCACTAAATTCTTTTGTTCCATCTCCAAAATAACCGGTAAACGGTTTTTCTACTATCACATTCTTGTTCTTTGCAAGAGCAGCAATAACAATTTCCTCATGAGTTACAGGAGGTGTGCACACATGAATTACATCCGATGCATCAATTAACTCATCCATCGTATCAAAAACTACCATATTTCTTTGATTAGCAAAATCTTCTGCTTCTTGACGAGCAACAGAAAACACACCTGCCACCTCTATCTTTGTACTAAATACATGCTGCAAAGCATCATAATGAAAACGAGCAGCAAACCCAGAACCTACAAAACCTGATCTTAGAATCTTCTTTTCCATTTTTATATTTTATTATTGATTAAACGTTTATTATTGTGTACGTCCACAAATGTATTTTATATTTTTGAAAGACACAACAAATTATATAAAAAACATGTATTTTTTTTATTTTAATTCACAACATCACATATTATACACTATATTTGTAGGCATAAAAAAATAAAGCACTGTTGAATATGGCTAAAAAAATAAGAATCAAAGACATTGCTGATATAGCAGGTGTTTCCGCTGGAACAGTAGACCGTGTTTTACACAACCGGGGGCATGTAGCCGAGGACAAAAGAATAAAAATAGAAGCAGCCTTAAAAAAAATGAATTATACCCCCAATATACATATTTCAGCAATATCACTTCGTAAGAAGTATAAATTCATAATAACCATCCCAAAATCTACAACTGGAGAATATTGGTCTTTCGTTGAAGCAGGAATAGACAAAGCCCTAAAAAATTATTCCGCAGTAGATATTCAATGTGAATTTTGTTATTACAACCACTTTGACTTATTTTCATGTCGAAACACATTCGAACAAGTTATCCAACAAAACCCTGACGCTGTAATCATAGGGCCTACATTTAGAGATGAAACTATCTATCTTGTAGAACAATTATCTGATAAAAACATCCCTTATGTATTTATAGATTCAACCATAGAAGGTGTATTACCTTTAGCCTTTTATACAGCAGATCCACACACTTGCGGATATCTTATCGCCAAACTAATAACACAAATCACCCCTAAAGACGCAGATATAGCCCTTTTACAAGCTATCCGAATAGGAGACGAGAGTGCCAATACCACTATTTTAAGAAAAGCAGGATTCATGGCTTACTACACCGAACACAACTTACAAAATAAACTAATCCGTATCAATTATTCCGCTCAAGATAATGATTTAAATGAAAAATTATTAGAAGATTTTTTTATTACCAACCACAACATAAAAGGCGCAGTCATATTTAACTCAAGAGGACATGTTATCACTAACTATTTTAAAAAGCATAAAATTCATAATATAAAATTTGTCGGTATAGATCTAACTGAAAAAAATGCAAAAGCTTTAAATGAAGGATATATTGACTTTTTAGTCGGACAAAGACCTGATCAACAAGCATATATGGCAATCAAAACGCTAATACAATATTTAGTTTTCGGGAAAAAGATCACAAGCCAAAGTAATTATATGCCTTTAGATATCTTCGTTAAAGAAAATGCAACTTTATATAAAAAGTTCAATATATAATAGATAAATTACGACGGCCATACAAGATGGATTCCTAAAATTGAATACCAACAATTTACAAATTCCTATTATCCATAAAGGGGCTTTATTTCTTTTTACATTAATTCCCCTCTACACAAACTAATATTTATTATATATATGCACATAATCTATTCTGGGACAGTAGAAATTTAGTGAGGATTACAGTTTCCTATTCTCGCCCGAAATTCCAACCTTTACCTTATGGTAACAAATCAATTGGAGGTGTTGGCTCAGTTCGTGTTTCCTTCTGAAATACTCAACTACTTCTCAGTTACCGGCGTAGAACAGATCTCAACAGAAATACATATTCATCTTGAAGAACAGATGAATCCTACATTATCCAATGATGCGTACTTCGAATCCAAGGGCTTCATGAAAACAGTAAGCGTCACAGACTTTCCCATTCATGACCATAAGATCTCCTAAAGCTCCGCCTCCGTCGCTGGACCGATACGCGCACAAGCAAGAGTTTCAGTATCCCTATTAACCTTGATGACGTTTGTAAAGATACCCGTTACTCCAAGGAATTTGGTGTTTTTTTAAAAGAAACGTATGGAAACGTCCCTAGTGATCTACCGTACGCCTGAGGAATTCTACCATATAAATGGACATACTTTCGAGAAACAGTACTAGGGAACACTTAGTGACAGGCATTAGGAATAGTTGGAGTATGCGGATGAATGGATTTTATTCTCGGAGAACATCGATCTGCATTTGGCTATAAATGAGTCGTCTCTGTCTAATGGAGAATTATACACTTCTGCCACCAACACCAACCGTGACCTTCATACCCGTAAAGAAAGCCTTGTGGCAGCTGTCGCAGGAACCAAATCGGTGGATGTCATACAGGTACTCAAACAAATAGACGGGAAAGCCTGTAAAGCTATGGCGAAAGTGCCCCTTGACCTGGCCGATTCCATGTACAGAATTGTCACCATTACCTTTCCAAAAGCCAAACGTGTCATAGGCCGTTTTCATATACAGAAACTCGCTTGTGATGCTGTATAGGAAATCCGCGTAACCCATCGTTGGAATGCCTTACAACAGAGAAATGAAGGAATGCAAACAAGCGGGACAATCATATACGCCTTACCGTTTCCCAAACGGAAACACCCACCAGGAAGTGCTCGCCAGAAGCAGATACCTCTTGTTTAATCCGCGGAAAAGTGGACGGAAAAACAAAAAATACTGTTTAAGGAATATCCTGATACCCAAATGGCTTATGGACTGTCACATTCCTTAAGAATCATATTCGCCAAAAACACCATTAAGGACGCTGCAAGGCTAAGCATGACTCGATGGCATAATAAAGTGGATGAGTCAAGGATAAAGTCGTTCAATGTCATTGCGGCTACATTCTACGAGCACCATGATAACATTCTAAACTTATACTAAGGGCATCAAACTCCGCAGCAAAGTCTTTCAACGCAAAGATTAAACTCTTTAGAGCAAATTCACATGGAGTGGCAGACAAAAAGTTCTTTCTGTTTAGAATGGCAAAAATATATGGATATCCCCACTAAATTTCTACTGCCCATAATATACCTGCTGGAAAAGAAAAAGCTCCGCAAATCATTGATTTACAGAGCTTTTATAAAACATTTGTACTCGAAGCGGGACTTGAACCCGCACAGCCGCAATGGCCAAAGGATTTTAAGTCCTTCGTGTCTACCATTCCACCATTCGAGCATCCTTAAAAAGGAGAGCGGAAAACGAGACTCGAACTCGCGACCCTAACCTTGGCAAGGTTATGCTCTACCAACTGAGCTATTTCCGCAGGTTTCCGGAGAACGGATGCAAAGATAAATAGTTTCCCCGTTACAGCCAAACTTTTCACCGGAAAAAAGTTAACTAAGTAGCGTGTACGATGTTAACCGAACTGTCATTGATTAGTTAACATCCTGAGCAGAGGAAGTTAACATCGTACGTCACAATAAGTTAATTCTCTACGATTACCGACCGAGCAATACTTTCTCGGCCTGTTCCATTGTCTCAAAATTAAAGCCATCTACAACTTTCCGCATCAAACCGGAGATTTCATCATTGCACAGATTACCTATACTGCCTTCATGCGTATGATGTACCTCTTTGCCATGAGAGAACTTACCGGCTTCAATGTCCAAACCGACTTTCTTATAAGCATCACGGAACGGCATACCTTCGCGAGCCAGACGATTCACCTCTTCCACACTAAAAATAAGCAGGTACTTATCGTCGTCAAGGATATGTTCGTTCACTTTGATTTCGTTCATTATATAAGTCGTCATCTGCAAACAATCCTTCAACTCCTGAAAAGCAGGCAGGAATACTTCCTTAATAATCTGCAAGTCGCGGAAATATCCGGAAGGCAGGTTATTGGCTATCATCATTATCTGCTGGGGCAACGACTGAAGCTTATTGCATTTGGCACGTGTCAGTTCAAAAACATCCGGATTCTTCTTATGCGGCATAATGCTTGAACCGGTAGTGCACTCATCCGGCAACTTCACAAACCCGAAGTTCTGGCTATTGAACATACAGGCATCAAACGCCAGCTTGGAAATCGTACCCGCAATGCTTGCCAAAGCAAAAGCTACATTACGCTCCATTTTTCCACGCCCCATTTGGGCATACACCACATTATAATTCAGCGAATCGAAGCCCAACAGCCGGGTAGTCATTGTACGATTCAAAGGGAAGGACGAACCATATCCGGCGGCAGAACCCAGCGGATTACGATTACACATCTTAAAGGCAGCCTGCAAGAACAGCATATCATCCACCAGACTCTCCGCATAAGCGCCAAACCACAATCCGAAAGACGACGGCATCGCTATCTGCAAATGAGTATAGCCCGGCATCAGCACATTTTTATAACGTTCGCTCTGCATGATAAGCACATGGAAAAGTTGCTCCACAGCTTCGGCGATTTCCTTTATCTCCGTACGGGTAAAGAGTTTCAAGTCCAGCAGCACCTGGTCGTTGCGAGAGCGACCGCTATGGATTTTCTTTCCCACATCACCCAACTTACGAGTCAGCATCAACTCCACCTGAGAGTGAACATCTTCCACCCCCTCTTCTATCACAAACTCCCCATTCTCTGCAGCCGCATAGATATTCTTTAATTCCGCGAGCAGCAGGGACAATTCATCTTTCGTCAGCAAGCCGATACTTTCCAGCATCGTGATATGTGCCATAGAACCCAACACATCATGCTTTGCCAGGTAAAGATCCATCTCACGGTCACGTCCCACCGTAAAACGCTCTATATCCTTATTTACCTGAACGGATTTTTCCCAAAGTTTCTGAGCCATAAGATTCAGTAATTAGTAATTAATCAGTGACAAGGTCTCTGCCATTTTCTCCAGTCCTTCCTGCAAAGGTTTCTGCACCATAGTTTTCATAAACGGATTTAATTCCATACCGATGGTGAGTTTCATTTTACATTCCGTTTCTGTAACGGGCACTATCTGTATCCACAGATTGAACGGCAGAGGCGAGGTTGTTGTTGCAAACTTGATACACTTACAAGGTTCTTTCTCCACAATCTGCAATACGATTTTCCCAACCGGAGGTACTTCTATCGACAGCGTTTCCGCATCAAAACTCAAATTCTTCACCTTGTCCTGCGGTAGGCGGTCTTTTACCTTATCCAAATTGCTAAGGTCTGAAAGCTTCTCATAAACAGCATTTTGCGAAGCAGGTATTACCTTCACCGCACTCTCAAATTTTGTCATAATCCAATAGTCTTTAAAAGACAAAAAGAACTATCCGGACAGTATCTATCCGAATGGCTCTTTCGTCATAATCTATCATTATATAAAATAAGTCTTATTTTCCGGCTTCCCAATGCGCAGGGTCTTTACGCCATTCGTTCAGCGTAGCCACATCTTCTTCTTCAATGTAGCCTGTACGAAGAGCGACTTCCATAACAGCTTCATAATTGGTCAGTGTCACCAAAGGAACCTTAGCATCCTTGAATGCTTTTTCCGCGATGGGGAATCCGTAAGTGTAAGCGGCAACCATACCGATTACTTCGCATCCGTCACGACGGATAGCTTCAACGGCTTTTAAGCTGCTTCCACCGGTAGAAATCAAATCTTCCACCACTACCACTTTCATGCCCGGACGAAGTTCGCCTTCTATCAAGTTCTCCAAACCGTGGTCTTTCGGAGTAGAGCGTACATATACAAATGGCAGGTTCAATGCATCAGCCACCAATGCTCCCTGAGGAATAGCTCCCGTAGCAACACCGGCAATAGCATCAACCTGACCGAAACGTTCCAGAATCAGACGCGTAATTTCCAACTTCACGAAATTACGGAGAGAAGGATATGAAAGAGTTTTACGGTTATCACAGTAAAACGGGGATTTCCATCCTGATGCCCAAGTAAATGGATTAGCGGGTTGTAGTTTAATCGCTTTAATCTTCAGCAACTTCTCTGCAAACAATCTTTCTAAAGTTTTCATAGCTAAACTAACTATTATGATAAATATGCCGCAAAAATACAGAAAGCTAACGAGAATAAAAAAAAGAATACGGATAATTTTTACTCCAAATCATCATTTTCATCAGAAAGCGTAATGCAATGACGAATATCCTTCATTTCGAATCCCCGGCTCAGAGCGAAACGTACCAACTTATTATTCAGCTCGAACTCATTTTCCGCGTGAACGCTCTTGCGCTTGGCCGCCAGTAAATCATTCAGAACGGCAAGATATTCATCTTCGTCAATCTCATTCAGGTACTGAAAGAAAACTCTTTGGGGGATTTTCTTTAATTGGAGCGCCTGCCCTATCTTTATTTTTCCCCATTTGGCAAAACGGTACTTATCATGGATAAAGGCGCGGCAAAAGCGTTCCTCATCAATGTATTTTTCCTGTTCCAAACGGTTGATGATACGGTCTATGGCGTCATAAGAAATACCCCAACGCTGCAATTTCTCCGTTACTTCCGCACGGCAATGCTCTGCAGTAGAACAATAAGCGGCCAGGCGGCTTAAAGCATCTGTTTCTGTAATTTCTATCATCGTTCTGCGATTACAATTCGGTCATTCCCGGAAATATCTTTTAGAACCCGTAGATTGGTATATCCCTGCTCACAAAGCATCGTCGCCGTAGCTTCTCCGTAAGCCCGGTTTATTTCAAAATACAACCGGCCGCCGGGCGCAAGCATCGTCTTGCCCAATTCCGCTATCCGCCGGTAAAAAAGCAATGGATCGTTATCCGGAACAAACAATGCCGAAAAAGGTTCCCAGTCCAGCACATTGCGCTCCATCGTTTGCTTCTCCGACTCTGTGACATATGGCGGATTACTGACAATGACATCATAACATTCTCTGTCTCCCGGTGTATAGGTCAGTACGTTTTGCCGGAGAAAGCGTACATTTCCTCCGAGCATATCGTTATTTCGTCGGGCAATATTCAAAGCTTCATCCGAAATATCCCAGGCTGTTACTTTCGCATCCGGAAAGGCTTTGGAAAGAGAGACCGCGATACATCCGCTCCCCGTTCCTATATCAAGAACACGGGCATCGGACGCAATCTCCTTTAACATCGTTTCCACCAATTCCTCCGTTTCCGGACGGGGAATCAGCACGCCGGGAGCCACGTGATAGGAACGTTCCAAAAAGCGGGCGGTTCCCTGTATATACTGTATCGGTTCAAAATTATGCAAACGAGCGAGAATGCCATCCAAATCCTGCATCTCTTTTGGGGATAAAATTATATCTTTGCCCAAATAATAATCAACCGCCGTCTGTCCCAGTATTTCGCAACAGACAATGCGGGATAGATTGGCAGCTTCTTGTGCAGAGTAACTCTCCTGCAAAGTACGGCGAATATGAGCAACAGAAATATTCATAACGTTCGGCATTTCGAGCTGCAAAAATAGTGGAAGTTTAAGAGTAATACAAAGTATGGAAGAAGAAAAATATATGCGCCGCTGCATTCAACTGGCTCAAAACGGATTATGCAATGCCGCCCCCAACCCGATGGTGGGCGCAGTAGTCGTATGCGACGGAAAAATTATCGGTGAAGGATATCATGTACGTTGCGGTGAAGCGCATGCCGAGGTCAATGCAATCCGCTCTGTCAAAGAGCCTTCACTGCTGAAGCGCTCCACAATCTACGTCAGCCTGGAGCCTTGCTCCCATTATGGAAAAACGCCGCCTTGCGCCGACCTCATCATAGAGAAGCAAATTCCTCGCATCGTGATAGGCTGCCAAGACCCGTTTGCCAAAGTAGCAGGGCGAGGAATCCAAAAGCTGAAAGATGCGGGGCGGGAAGTCACCGTCGGGGTGCTGGAACAGGAATGTAGAAAATTAATCCGCCGCTTTATTACATTTCATACCTTGCACCGTCCATATATTACGCTGAAATGGGCGGAATCCGCCGATAGATACATCGACAACTTTCGGGAAGGCGGAAAACCGGTTATCTTATCCAATCCATTGACTTCCATGCTGGTACACAAGAAGAGGGCGGAACATAGCGCCATTATGGTAGGCACACGTACAGCCGAACTGGACAACCCCGGCCTGACGGTACGCAATTGGCAGGGACGGTCGCCCGTACGAATCGTTATAGACAGAAAACAAAAGCTCTCCCCCGAGCTACATTTATTCGATGGAAATGTCCGTACGCTCGTATTCACGGAGAAACCGCATTCTCCACAATCCAACATTGAATACATTCCCATCGACTTCCGGCAGAATATATTGCCACAAATCATGGAGTATTTGTATGCGCAAGGACTGCAATCGCTATTAGTTGAAGGCGGGAACGTCCTGTTACAGTCTTTCATCGATGCGGGATTGTGGGATGAAGCGTTTGTTGAAGAGAGCCCTTCAATGCTGTTTTCCGGTGTTAAAGCACCTGAAATAGGCGATAAAATACCTTATGCCAACGAACAATATTTCGGTAGAAGTTTTCGACATTACACCGCTGCAAGATTAAGCTAACAGCCTTATTCAAGGGCATTTTTATCGAGAAAAACAGCCATATTATCTATAATTTTATATAAAACTTGCCGATAAAGCTGTTTATAGAAAAAAATGTTCCTATTTTTGCAACTTGTAAATAAACACTATCTTTCAAATGAGAATAAAGTTTTTAGCAATAATCGCGAGTTTTCTTTTTGTATCAATCGCAATAAGCTCGTGCCTTGACTCTGACGATACAGTAGAACTAAGCTCCGATGCAACGGTACATGCTTTTGGCATCGACACCGTATACGGCAAATATTATAAATTCACGATAGATCAACTAAGCAGAGAAATCTATAATCAGGATTCATTGCCAATTGGAGCGGATACGATTATTGACCGCATATTAATCGATACATTCACCGTAAGCGGCTGGATTACTTCGAGAGATGAAATGAACATCAACGGCGACACGATATTCAACAAAGCCGATTCGGTAGACCTTAGAAAAGCGGTAAACAATGAAACCGGAATGAAGTTTAAAGTACATGCTCCGGACGGCGTTACTGTAAACGAGTATACTCTCAAAATCAGAATGCATAAGCAAGACCCGGACTCTTTGGTATGGAACCTTATGAGCTCTCCTCTACCTGTGCCCGCTCCTGCAAATGGTCAAAAGGCAGTATTATTCAATAACGAATTATGGGTATTCACTCAAAATGCGGCATACAAAACGGCTATACAACCTGATGAAAACAATAAATATCCAAGCGATTGCAATTGGACGAAAGAAGCATATACAAGCTTCCCCAATAATGCCCAATTAAGTTCTCTTGTAACCCTCAGTGGAGATAACGGGCAAAAGCTATATATTGTTACGACAGCTAACACCGTATATTCCTCTTCCAATGGAAGTGATTGGAACGAAGAAAACCGCTTTGGGAGTGATGTCCAAGCATTGATAGCAAGTTTCCCTAATATCCTTACCGTTATTACCGGTAATGGCGTTTATACCACTAAGGACGATGGAGTTACTAAAGAGACTGGTAAATTCAGCGGTACAAACTTTCCTACTGAAAACATATATTCCACCAACTTCGAGTCTAACTACCAGCCTCAGGTTATGATAGTAGGCAAGTCCGGCAATGACCAATCAGAGCAAACAGTTCCTTGGGTTTCCTCTAATGGTAGCTATTGGGTTCCACTTAATAATACAGCCTATAATGTATATTGCCCTAAACTCGCTAACCCTGTTGTGATGTACTACGGTGAAAACTATTACATCTTCGGCAGTAAAGAAGAAAACAAGCTTGATGCCATTTACACTTCCGTTGACGGCATATCCTGGCGTAAAACCCAAAGAAAATTCTTGTTAGACAAAGATATGACAGAAATAACCGCCCCCTATTCCATTGTAGTAAATGCCCCCTATATCTGGGTAATCTTCGGCGGCGACGGAAGCACAAATGCAGTTTGGCGCGGCCATCTCAACAAGCTGATGTCGGCCGAAGTGCAGTAATCTTATTGTTTCTGTTTCCCTTATATATAAGGTATAAAACGAGAATAGTAACCAAGACAAGAGATGTAAGTATAGAAAGATGCTAAATAAAGAAGAACTTGATTTAAGCCGAATTCCACAACACGTGGCAATCATCATGGACGGTAACGGACGTTGGGCAAAGCTGCGTGGACAAGAGCGTAGCTTCGGACACCAAGCCGGTGCCGAAACTGTGCATATCATTGCAGAAGAAGCGTCAAAATTAGGCATCAAATATCTGACTTTATATACGTTCTCCACCGAGAACTGGAATCGTCCTTCTAATGAAGTCGCTGCATTGATGGCGCTTCTTTTCGATTCTATCGAAGAAGAAACTTTCATGAAGAACAATATCAGATTCCGAATCATCGGAGACCTGACCAAGTTGCCTGCCAACGTGCGGGAACGCTTGGAAACGTGTGTCGCGCATACCGCCAACAACACAGGAATGTCTCTGGTACTGGCTATCAGTTACTCATCCCGTTGGGAAATAACGGAAGCTACCCGCCAAATTGCAAGTCTAATACACAAAGGCGAATTAACTCCCGGACAGATAGACAGCAATCTGGTATCCCAGCATCTTACCACCAGCTTTATGCCCGATCCCGATCTGTTGATACGTACGGGCGGAGAAGTTCGCCTAAGCAATTACCTGCTTTGGCAATGCGCTTACTCGGAGCTTTATTTCTGCGACACCTATTGGCCGGACTTTCGTGAAGAGGAACTTTACAAAGCCATTTATGACTATCAGAAGCGTGAACGCAGGTTCGGAAAAACCAGTGAACAAATCAGTTGACCGAACAAACACAAATTGTAAAATAGTAAATTGTAAAATAGTAAATAAAAAGATGTACTATCGTATTTTCTCCATACTCGTAACGTTTATCTGCCTCTTTAGCTGTGTACCGACCAGCTCGGCACAGGACATTAGCAACACCGATGAAGCCGAAAAGCCGGTTATTCTTTACTCGGGAACGCCTAAGAAATATGAAATAGCAGATATAAAGGTGGTTGGAGCCAAGAATTATGAGGATTATGTAATCATCGGTCTATCCGGTTTGTCAAAAGGCCAGACCATTACCGTACCCGGTGATGAGATAACGCAAGCTTGTAAACGTTATTGGCGTCACGGTTTGTTCTCTGATGTACAAATCACAGCGGATAAAATCGAGGGCGACCAGATTTGGCTTACAATCCATCTGACAATGCGTCCCCGTGTTTCCGATATCCGTTATCACGGCGTGAAGAAATCGGAACGTGAGGATTTGGAAGCCAGAGTAGGTTTGATTAAAGGTAATCAGATTACACCGAACTTGATAGACCGCGCTAAGACGCTGATAAAGCGTTACTTTGACGACAAAGGTTTCAAGAATGCCGATGTCATCATCACCCAGAAAGACGATCCCAACAATGCCAATCAAGTCTTGGTCGACATCAACATCGACAAAAAGGAGAAAGTAAAAGTACATAAAATTACCATTACCGGTAACCAGGCCATCACCACCAAGAAACTAAAGCGCGTGATGAAGAAAACGAATGAAAAGGGAAAGCTCCTTAACCTGTTCCGCACCAAGAAGTTCGTTGAAGAAAACTTTGAAGCCGATAAACAGCTGATTATAGATAAGTACAACGAATTGGGTTATCGTGACGCCATGATCGTAAAAGACAGTATCAAGCCTTATGACGACCGTACGGTAGATATTTCCATGGAAATCGAAGAAGGTCAGAAATACTACTTGCGTAATGTAACCTGGGTCGGTAACACCCTTTATCCTTCCGAGCAATTGAATTTCCTGCTTCGCATGAAGAAAGGTGACGTCTACAATCAGAAGTTATTGGAAGAACGTACCAGCACAGATGAAGATGCAATCGGTAACCTCTATTATAATAACGGTTATCTCTTCTACTCGCTCGACCCTGTGGAAGTTAATATCATAGGCGACTCCATCGACCTGGAAATGCGTATCTTCGAAGGCCGCCAGGCTACCATCAACAAGATTAGCATCAATGGTAACGACCGCCTATACGAAAATGTAGTTCGTCGTGAACTTCGTACCCGTCCGGGACAGTTATTCAGCCGTGAGGACTTGATGCGTTCCATGCGTGAAATCCAGCAAATGGGACACTTTGACCCTGAACAAATCCAACCGGACATTCAGCCGAAACCGGAAGACGGTACGGTAGATATCGGCTATGACCTCGTCTCCAAAGCAAACGACCAGGTAGAATTCTCTGCCGGTTGGGGACAAACGGGTATCATCGGTAAGTTGAGCCTGAAGTTCACAAACTTCTCCGTTGCCAACCTATTGCATCCGGGTGAAAACTATCGTGGTATCCTGCCGCAAGGCGATGGACAGACGCTGACTATCAGCGGACAAACCAATGCCAAATATTATCAGTCATACAGCGTATCATTCTATGACCCGTGGTTTGGCGGCAAGCGTCCGAATGCGTTCTCGGTATCTGCGTTCTACTCTCGTCAGACAGACATCAGCAGCCGTTACTATAATTCGGCATACATGAATAACTATTACAACAGCTATTACAGCGGCATGTACGGTTATGGTATGTACAACTACGGTAACTATAACAATTACGAAAACTATTACGACCCGGACAAATCCATTCAGATGTGGGGATTGGCCGTGATGTTCGGTAAGCGTCTGAAATGGCCGGATGACTACTTCCAATTTACAGCAGAGTTGTCCTACCAACGTTACATCCTGAGTGATTGGCAATACTTCCCTGTTACCAACGGTAAGTGTAACAACCTGAGTATAAACCTCACCTTGTCACGCAGCTCTATCGACAATCCGATTTATCCGCGTCAAGGTTCCGAATTCTCGCTGTCGGCACAGTTGACACCGCCTTACTCCTTGTTCGACGGTACAGATTACAGCAAATACAGTACCAGCAGTCAGGACGACATGAACAAGATGCATAAATGGATAGAATACCACAAGTGGAAATTCAAATCCAAAATATACATCCCGTTAATGGACCCTATCAGCGTAAAACGCACTCCGGTATTGATGGGACGCGTAGAGTTCGGTTTGTTGGGACACTACAACAAGTATAAGAAATCTCCGTTCGAAACCTTTGATGTAGGTGGCGACGGTATGACAGGATATTCCAGCTATGCAACCGAAAGTATTGCCTTGCGCGGATATGAAAACAGCTCTCTTACTCCTTATGGATACGAAGGCTATGCATATACACGTCTCGGTCTGGAATTAAGATATCCGCTGATGCTGGAAACAAGTACCAGTATTTATGCGTTGACTTTTGTTGAAGCCGGTAACGCTTGGCAAGATGTAAACAAATTCAACCCGTTTGATTTGAAACGTTCTGCCGGTGTCGGTGTCCGCATCTTCCTTCCTATGATTGGTATGATGGGTATCGACTGGGCTTACGGTTTCGACA
>UMHO01019120.1_pt1 | contig 28201 bp, 19 predicted proteins | sample 1965561 | NCBI WGS metagenome assembly UMHO01 (sample SAMEA4836102, study PRJEB28245) | human gut metagenome | biome: gut microbiome; material: fecal sample | place: Denmark | collected 2008 | reverse complement strand
TATCGAACCATTTAATGTAATCTATCAGACTGCGGAGGATGGCATGGGCGATACCATTAAGCCAAGATTGGTGGAAGCAGGTGCAAATCTAAGCAAGGTTATGGTGATTGATGGTTCGGAAGAAGCGTTGACTTTATCCGATGATCGAATTGAAAAGGCAGTCAGGCAGAATCATGTGAGGCTTGTAATCATTGATCAGGTACAGGCCTTTATTGGAGCAGATGTGGATATGAACCGTGCAAATGAAGTGCGTCCGGTGTTCCGAAAACTGGGAATGATTGCAGAGAAGACCGGATGTGCCATTGTGTTGATCGGACATCTGAATAAATCTTCCGGGACGCAGAGCACGTATCGAGGACTTGGTTCTATTGATATTATGGCAGCAGTACGAAGCTTGATTTTCATCGGGAAAGTAAGAAAAGATCCAACCACAAGGGTATTGATTCATGAAAAAAGTTCTCTTGCACCACCAGGGGAAACGATGGCGTTTAAACTGGGAGACGAAGAAGGTTTCCGATGGGTGGGAGCCTATGAGATTTCCGCAGATGAATTGTTAGATGGAAAAGAAGGAAAAGCAACAGAAACAAAGTTGGAGAGAGGGACAAAGTTAATCAAGGAACTTCTTGCTGATAAAAAAGAAATTTCCATTAGGGAATTAGATGAAAAAGCAAAGGAACAAGGAATTTCTGGAAGAACCATGCGTGATGTAAGAAGCCGGATGAAGAATGAGTTGGAGTATCGAGTAAATGAAAAACAGGAAAACAGTATTCGATTAAAAGAATGACAGGTGGCAGAGTCATTGAAGCAAATACAGATTTTTATAGATACCTTATCTGCCACCTGCCGTCTGCCGGTGTATGAAATTGCGAAAATAGATTGCGAATCGCTTGCAATTTGCAATCAAACAAGATATAATGAAGAAAAAAGAGGAGGCGATATCTATGGCAAGAACAGCAAATGTATTTGCACGTGTCGAACCTGAAGTGAAAGAACAGGCAGAGCAGGTGCTTGATAGACTTGGAATTCCAATGTCCAATGCAGTAGGAATGTTTCTGAGACAGATTGTACTCCAGAGAGGAATTCCTTTTGAGATGAAACTTCCAGCTTATGAGAAGCCTGTGGCATATAGTTCTCTGACAAAGGAACAGTTCAATGCAGAAATAGAAAAAGGCATGGAAGATATTAAGGCTGGCAGAGTGTATTCAGCAGATGAAGTTGAAGCAGAAATGAAACAGGAATTTGGTATATGAAATATAAAGTGATGTATACAGCAGGAGCAAAGAAAGATCTGCGAAATATTTTCAGATATATTTCAGAGGAACTGTTAGCTCCAGAGAATGCTGCAGGACAGACAGAGCGGATTATGACGGCAATTCGGAAGCTGGATACTATGCCGAACAGAAATCGGTTCTATGAGGAAGAACCGTGGCACAGCAGAGGACTTCGATTCTTTCCGGTGGATAATTATCTGGTATTTTACAAAACAGATGATGAAACTGAAATAGTATATGTAGTGCGAATTATGTATGGTGGACGTGATGTTCATAAACAGTTAAGTCAAACAGAAGACGTTTCAGTAAATTAAAACAGAATATGGAACAAAAACACGAGCAGTTAGTCTATGAAAAATAGGTTAGCTGCTTTTTTCATGCAAAAAGGGAGGTACTGTGTATGGGATATGCACGTAAAGATGTAGAGAAAACAAAGAAAATAGCAAAGAAATTTGTACGCTATCAAGAGGGTGCAGAGCTTTACAACATTGGACTGAGAAAGTTGATTTTTCCAACGTAAAAATCGAGCCGATTTTCAAGAAGCTTCTGAAGTTCATGCTGGATGACGGAGAACGCAAGGATCGCACTGCGATGGAGAGTAATGATACTGCTGCAGGTATGCCATATATGGCATATATAAGGCACAAAAAGGAATATGTCAATATCCCCCCGCAGGGCTTACTGATGTCAGAATTGTCTGATATCATAAAAGCCAGTTACCAATAAAGAAAAAGCGAGGGAACATGAAATGAAAAAGGGTTTATTGACAATGGCCGGAGTGCTTCTGACTGTATCACTGGTCAGTGCCGGAACAACAGTGCCTGTACTGGCAGAGGAAGAAACAACACTGGTATACGGAAGCGGAGATTATACCAGGATCAATCCTGCTATGGATGAACATGGAGAGATCAATATTCTGATCTTCAACGGTTTAACTGCACATGACGGAGATAATCAGGTAGTTCCGGGACTGGCAGAGAGCTGGGATTTTGATGATGAAACCAATACTTATACATTCCATATGGTAGAAGATGCGAAATGGCAGGATGGCGAACCTGTGACAGCAGAGGATGTTAAGTTTACTATCGAAGCAATCATGGATCCGGAAAACGGTTCTGAGAATGCACCCAACTACGAGGACGTAGAGGAAATCAATGTTATTGATGATCATACGGTTGCGTTCAAGCTTGAGGACAAAAACGTTGCATTCCTTGACTATATGACAATGGCAGTTCTTCCTAAGCATCTGCTTGAGGGCGAAGATATGCAGACCTCTGACTTCTTCCGTAACCCGGTAGGAACAGGCCCATACAAGATCGAATCATGGGATGAGGGACAGGCGATCACACTGGTTAAGAATGAAGATTATTTCAAGGGTGAGCCTTCCATCGATAAAATTGTATTCAAGATCGTACCGGATGACAATGCGAAAGCACTTCAGTTGAAATCCGGAGAACTTGATTTGGCATTATTAACACCAAAGGATGCAGCTGCTTTTGCAGATGATGAGGCATATACATGCTACGATATGAAGACTTCTGACTATCGTGGAATCATGTTTAATTTTGGAAATGAATACTGGCAGAAAAACCGTGATCTGATCCCGGCAGTATGCTATGGGCTTGACCGTCAGGCAATCATCGACGCAGTTATCCTTGGACAGGGAATGCCGGCTTATGGACCTCTGCAGAGAAATGTCTACAATTATGAAGATGTAGAGCATTATGATTACAATCCTGAAAAATCAAAAGAAATTCTGGAAGCTGCAGGATGCGAGATGGGTGATGACGGATTCTATTATCGTGACGGTGAAAAAGTGGGATTTGTGATCAGCGTAAGTGCAGGAGATCAGGTACGTATTGATATGGCTCAGATCGCAGCACAGGAACTGAAAGAAATCGGCATGGATGTATCAGTAGAGATCCCTGCACAGACAGACTGGGCAGGACAGATGGCATTCCTGATCGGATGGGGAAGCCCATTTGACGCTGACGACCATACATACAAAGTATTCGGAACAGATAAGGGAGCAAACTACTCCGGCTATTCTAATGCAGACGTTGACAAGTATCTGACAGAAGCAAGACAGTCAGCTGATCCGGAAGTTCGTGTAGAAGCCTATGCTAATTTCCAGAAAGCTCTGGCAGAGGATCCGGCTTATGCAATGATCTGCTATATTGATGCCAACTATGTTGCTGACAGCAATATTAAAGGAATTGATCCTGATACAATTATGGGACATCATGGAGTTGGAATCTTCTGGAATGTAGCAGACTGGACTATTGAATAATAAAATGATATCAGGGTCAAAAGGTCAAAAAGCCATTCATGCTTGCGCCATAAGACCTTTGACTCTAACATCATAAAAAAGATAAAGGTTGTGACGGGGGCACTAAAGGTGCCCCCTTTTTACACGAGCGGAAAAAGGATTGAAAATGGAACATTTATTAGAGGTTAAAAATCTTTCAGTCAGCATTGACGGTCCTGCCGGAGAAGTCCAGGCAGTAAGAGATGTGTCTTTTTCATTAAAAAAGGGAGAGGTGCTGGCCATAGTTGGAGAATCCGGATGCGGGAAGAGTGTGCTTTGCAAAAGTATCATGAAGCTTTTGCCTCCAAGCGCAAAAATAAAAGAGGGAAGCATCTGTGTAAACGGACAGGATATCACCTGTTACAGGGAAAAGGAGATGCAGAAACTGCGTGGAAGAGTTTTTTCTATGATCTTTCAGGATCCTATGACATCCCTGAATCCAACTATTAAAATTGGAAAACAGATTGGGGAAGCAGTGGTGATCCACAATAAGAACTACACGAAGGAACAGGTAAATAAGAAGGTTCTGGAGCTTATGGAACTGGTAGGTATCTCCCATCCAAAGGAACGATATCATCAGTATCCCTGGCAGTTCTCCGGAGGAATGCGTCAGAGATGTGTTATGGCCATTGCTCTGGCAGCAGATCCGGATATTTTATTTGCAGATGAACCAACTACTGCACTGGATGTGACCATACAGGCACAGATTCTGGATCTTCTGCGGGAAATACAGATGAAGCTTGGAACAGCTACCATACTGGTATCCCATGATCTGGGAGTGGTTGCACGTGTGGCAGACAGAGTGGCAGTCATGTATGCAGGCAAGATCGTAGAGATCGGTACAGCAGAGGAAGTGTATTATGATCCCAGACATCCATACACATGGGGGCTGATGAGATCACTGCCTGCATTTGCAAATGGAAAAGAAAGCCTGTACACCATTCCCGGCATGCCTCCTACTTTGATAGATCCGCCGAAAGGTGATGCTTTTGCATGTCGAAATGAATATGCCCTGAATATTGATTATGAAGAAATGCCGCCTATGTTTAAGATAACAGATACTCATTATGCGGCAACCTGGCTGTTGGATCCAAGAGCACCGCAGATCAAATCACCTGTGGGAGGAACAGCGCATGAGTAAAGAAGTTTTATTGGATGTCAGGCATCTGACTCAGCAGTTTCATCTGACAAAAAAGATCAAGGTAAAGGCTGTAGATGATGTCTCATTTCAGATCCATAAAGGTGAGATCTTTGGTCTGGTAGGGGAATCCGGTTCAGGAAAGTCTACGGTAGCCAGATGCCTGATGAATATATATCAGCCGGATCAGGGAGAAATCTGGTATAAAGATGTAAATGTCTGCGACAAAAAGGAATTCAAAAAGCATAAAAAAATGCTGCAGACCCGCCGCCAGATGATATTTCAGGATTCCGCATCCAGTCTGAACCAGAAAATGAAGGTGTCAGATATTATTACGGAACCAATGAGAATCCAGCATATCACACCTTCGAGAGGAAGCTTTGTGAAGGAAGCTGCTTTTCAGATGGAATATGTAGGACTTGAGAACAGTTTCCTGGATCGTTATCCATCTGAATTATCAGGGGGACAGAGGCAGCGAGTGGCCATAGCCAGATCTCTGTGTATGGAACCGGAATTTCTGGTGGCTGATGAACCGATAGCTTCCCTGGATGTGTCCATACAGGCCCAGATCGTCAATCTGTTCCGTCATCTGCAGGAGGAGCATGGATTTACATTTCTGTTTATAGCTCATGACCTGGCTATGGTTGAGTATCTCTGTGACCGTGTGGGAGTTATGTATCATGGAAAACTGGTAGAACTGGCGCCATCAGAAGAATTGTATTCCAATCCGGTGCATCCTTATACAAAAACATTGCTGTCTGCAATTCCTGTTCCTGACCCGATCAGGGAGAGAAAAAGAGTTCTGCAGTACTATGATGGCGAAGGAATGGAAAACAGCGTGTGGACAGAAGTGTCACCCGGACATTTTGCAATGCTTCCGGCTGAAGGAAAGGGGTGCAGTATATAATGAGACAAAAAAAGTTAGTCTACTATGGTAAAAAATGCCTGATATTCCTGATATCAGTATTTATATTGTCTGTAGCTGTATTTTATGTGGCCCGTCTTGCACCGGGAGATCCTCTGATTTCCTACTATGGCGACCGTACAGAGAAGATGAGTCCGGAAGAACGTGAATGGGCTATGGAGAAACTGGGGCTGAACGAACCAATTTCTGTACAGTATGTGAAGTGGGTAAAAAATGCTTTTCATGGAGAATTTGGAATTTCATTTAAATATAAACAGGATGTAGTGGAAGTGATCGGCGGCCGTATCGGTAATACGCTTGTACTTGGAGGAATCGGATTTATCATTATGTTTGCCGGAGCCTTGCTCCTGGGAATTCTGTGTGCCTGGTACGAAAACCGGCTGGCAGACCGGATCCTGTGTAAGCTGGGAACCATATCCAGCTGTATTCCTGAGTTCTGGATGGCTCTGGTCCTGATCCTTGTTTTTTCCGTAAATCTTAAGATCCTGCCAAGCAGTGGAGCTTACAGTACAGGAAATGCAGGAGATATCAGTGACAGAGTGCTGCATCTGATCATGCCTCTGACCATCGTGGTCATGGAGCATTTATGGTATTATGCTTACATGATCCGAAATAAGATCCTTGAAGAGGTTCGCGCAGATTATGTACTTTTGGCAAAGGCAAAAGGCCTGGATAAGAAAAAGCTTATGTTCAGACATTGTGTCCGAAATGTAATGCCTGCTTATCTGAGTATTATGGCCATTGCAGTCCCCCATGTACTTGGAGGAACCTATGTGGTAGAAAGTGTATTCTCTTATCCCGGAATCGGAGCTCTGTCCTATGAGAGTGCCAGATATCATGATTACAATCTGCTGATGCTGCTTTGTATGATGTCAGGAATCCTGGTTATTTTCTGTAATATCGTCAGTCAGACTATTAATGAACAGATAGATCCCCGTATGAAGGATGAAGTAATAACCGAGAAATCGGAGGTAGTAGAAGGATGACCAATCATTTATTTGAACTGGCAGGAAACAGAAAGACAGAAACCGTAATTCCCAAATCAAAGAAAAAGTGGTATCAGGGAAAACCTGTTGTTTCAGCAGCAATCCTGATTCTTATCGTACTGGGCTGCCTGTGTGCGGAACTGATCATGACAAAGGATCCTGCTTATATGGATCTGTTAAACTATAATAAAGCTCCTGACGGGGAGTTCCTTTTTGGAACAGATACTATGGGAAGGGATATTTTTTCCATGATTTGGTATGGAGGAAGAATCTCGATCCTGATCGGTGGATTAGCCACAGTTATTTCTACTTTTATTGCAGTGGTAGTCGGTGCCTTTAGTGGAGTGGCACCTGCCTGGCTTGATGAACTGATCATGAGATTTACAGAAATATTCTTAAGTATACCAACTCTGCTCCTGATTATTTTGCTGCAGGCTATCATGGGAGAGGCCAATATCCTGAGTCTGTCCTTTGTGATCGGTGTGACCAGCTGGACCAGTATTGCGAAAGTGGTACGTACAGAAGTACGGCAGATACGAAACAGTGAGTATATCATCGCTGCAAGATGTATGGGAGCAGGATTCTTTCGTATCTTGTGGAAGCATCTGGTGCCGAACTTTTTTTCATCCATTATGTTTATGGTAGTCATGAATGTAAGAACTGCAATGATCTCTGAAGCTACTTTAAGCTTTATGGGTATTGGACTTCCCATAGAGGTTATCACATGGGGAAGTATGCTGTCTCTGTCAGACAAGGCATTAATGACAGGTTCCTGGTGGATCATTCTGATCCCGGGACTTTTCCTGATCACCACAGTGCTCTGCCTGACCAATATAGGAAACGCCTGCAGAGAGCGGACAAACAGAAAAGAAAGTAATTTTTAAAATTTAACGGAAATCCCGCTGTCTTGTTGCTGATTTGTCTGAGTTATGGTATTATATAGTTATATTCAGCTAATATATACAAAAAAATCTATAAAAATAAGGCAGGAGTGGTCAAAATGTATCAGGAAGAATACAAACGCTGGTTGGCAGCAGATCTGCAGGATGCGGATCTTAATCCGGAGTTATCCAAAATCGAAGGAAACGATGAAGAGATCAAAGATCGTTTCGCAGTAGCGCTGAAATTTGGAACAGCCGGACTTCGCGGAGTTCTCGGAGCCGGAACCAACCGTATGAATATTTATGTAGTTCGCCAGGCAACACAGGGACTTGCGAACTGGGTAAAAACACAGGGCGGTAATCAGACAGTAGCCATCAGCTATGACAGCCGTCTTAAGAGTGATGTATTTGCAAAAACAGCAGCAGGCGTACTGGCGGCAAATGATATCAATGTCAGAATTTATGACGCACTGATGCCTGTACCGGCACTTTCCTTTGCAACGCGTTACTATGAATGCAATGCAGGTATTATGGTAACAGCATCCCACAACCCGGCTAAGTACAACGGATACAAAGCATATGGTCCTGACGGATGCCAGATGACAGACGATGCAGCTGCCATTGTATATGAAGAGATCCAGAAAACAGACGTACTTACAGGTGCGAAATATATGTCCTTCGCAGAAGGCGTAGAACAGGGAAAAATCCGTTTTGTAGGAGATGACTGCAAGCAGGCTCTCTATGAAGCTATCGAATCCCGTCAGGTTCGTCCGGGTCTCTGCAAGACAGCAGGACTGAAACTGGTTTACAGCCCGTTAAACGGATCAGGACTTGTACCTGTAACTCAGGTATTAAAAGATATCGGAATTACAGATATCACAATCGTTCCGGAACAGGAATATCCGAACGGATACTTCACAACCTGCAGCTATCCGAACCCGGAAATCTTTGCAGCTCTGGAGCTTGGATTAAATCTCGCAAAAGAAACAGGTGCAGACTTAATGCTTGCAACTGATCCGGATGCAGACCGTGTTGGTATCGCAATGAAATGCCCGGATGGTTCCTATGAGCTGGTAACAGGTAATGAGGTAGGTGTACTCCTTCTTGACTATATCTGTGCAGGCCGTATCGAAAAAGGTACAATGCCAAAGAACCCGGTAGCAGTGAAATCCATTGTTTCCACACCACTTGCAGATGCAGTGGCAGAGCACTATGGAGTAGAACTCAGAAGCGTACTTACAGGATTCAAGTGGATCGGCGATCAGATCGCACAGCTTGAAGCAGCAGATGAAGTAGACAGATTTATCTTCGGATTTGAAGAGAGCTACGGATACCTTGCAGGACCATATGTACGTGACAAGGATGCTGTTATCGGATCTATGCTGATCTGTGAAATGGCTGCATATTACAGAAGTATCGGAAGTTCCCTGAAACAGAGAATGGAAGAGATCTATGCACAGTACGGACGTTACCTGAACAAAGTAGACAGCTTTGAATTCCCGGGATTAAGCGGAATGGATAAGATGTCAGCTCTGATGCAGGGACTTCGTGACAAACCTCTCACAGAGATCGCAGGTCATGCCATCGTAAAAGTAACAGATTACCAGAAACCGGAAGAAACAGGACTTCCTGCAGCAAACGTACTGATCTACAAGCTGGATAACGGCGAGACAGTAGTTGTCCGCCCATCCGGAACAGAACCAAAGATTAAGATCTATTACACAACTCTCGGCAAGAACCTGGAAGAGGCAGAAGCTGAGAAAGAGAAGCTTGCAGAAGCATTAAAACCGATTATGGCATAAGCAATTGTAAGCAGAACTGAATAAAATATACCAAACCGGAAAGGCTGTGCTCATTGGAGGTGCAGTCTTTCTTTTTGTAACCCGCAGGGGCCTTACTGTTACTGTGAACGGAGTGAACAGTAACGACTTACTTGATTCGGTTAAATAGGATTGATATAATTAACACTCTTTGCTACAATAAAAAACAGCGAAAATAAGAATAAGACTGCTTATGAATGAAAGGAAAACATACGATGGAAGAATATGAAGTAATCAGCATCCCGGTATCTGACGGAACAGAACGGGATTTTGCGATCATGGATACCTTTGAATTTGAAGGACAGGGATATCTGGCAGTTTCTCTGATCGAAGGAGATGAGATCCAGGAGGGCGTTTACGTTTACCGATACCACAATGCAGAAGATGGAGATGTTGTGGTAGAGCAGATCACTTTGCCTGCAGAATACAAAAAGGTGACAAAATTTTACGAACAGATGTAAGCAAAAAAATATCTCGAAAAGAACCTGCATTTTGTGATAAAATAAAAAAGAAAATCAAATTTTGATCAATAAAAACAGGAGGAAAAACGATGGAAAAATCAACCGTTTATTTTACTGATTTCAGATGTCCGGTTGGCACCAGCCAGCTTGATAAACTGAAGAAACTCTGCGTTACAGCCGGAATCAAAGACATTGATATGGATGGAAAATTCGTAGCTATTAAAATGCATTTCGGAGAACTTGGCAATCTGGCTTTCCTGCGCCCAAATTATGCAAAAGCAGTAGCCGATCTCTGTAAAGAGCAGGGAGGACTTCCGTTCCTCACAGACTGCAACACTCTTTATCCGGGAAGCCGTAAGAATGCACTGGAGCATCTGGAGTGCGCAAATCTCAACGGATTTAACAGCATTTCAACAGGATGCCAGATCATCATCGGTGATGGCTTACGCGGTACAGACGAAGTAGAAGTACCGGTAGTTAACGGTGAATATTGTCAGACTGCACTGATCGGACATGCGATCATGGATGCAGATATTTTTATCAGCTTAAGCCACTTCAAAGGACATGAAGCAACCGGCTTCGGCGGTGCACTGAAGAATATCGGAATGGGATGCGGAAGCCGCGCAGGTAAGATGAAACAGCATGCCAGCGGAAAACCTGCAGTAAATGAAGAACTCTGCCGCGGATGCCGTCGTTGCGCGAAAGAGTGCGGAAGTGATGCGATTACATATCCGAATAAAAAAGCAGTCATTGATTATGATAAATGTAAAGGCTGCGGCCGTTGTATCGGAGCCTGCGGTTTTGATGCAGTATACAATCCAAACAGCAGTGCGAATGAACTTCTTGACCGTAAGATGGCAGAATATGCACAGGCAGTCTGTCATGGCCGTCCGCATTTCCATGTAGCGCTTGTTCAGGATATCAGCCCGAACTGTGACTGCCATGGCGAAAATGATGCACCAATCCTTCCTGATATCGGAATGTTTGCAAGCTTTGACCCGGTTGCTCTGGACCAGGCCTGCGCAGATGCCTGTCTGAAAGCAACTCCGATCGAGAACAGCCAGCTTGGAGAACACCTGGCAAAACCTGACTGGCATTGCCACCACGACCATTTCAAAGATTCCAACCCGAACATTGAATGGCAGGCAACACTGGATCAGGCAGAGAAGATTGGTCTGGGAACCAGACAGTATGAACTGAAGATTGTGAAATAATATGTTTGTCAGCAGTGGAAAATAAATGCGAAAAAGTAATAAACAAAAAGGACCGGATGAATGAACTATATTGTCTTTGACCTGGAATGGAATCAGAATCCTTCGGGAAAGAAAACACGTAACGACAGGCTTCCATTTGAGATTATCGAGATTGGGGCTGTAAAAGTAAACAGCAAAAAAGAAATAACGGATCATTTTCACCGACTGATCAAACCACAGGTCTATAAATGGATTCATGACAGCATCCATGAGGTAATTCATGTAGATTATAAAGATCTAATGAAAGGAGTGCCCTTTGAGCAGGCAGTCAGGGAATTTATTGACTGGTGCGGAGAAGACTGGTACTTTTTTACCTGGGGAAATCAGGACGTGATGGAACTTCAGAGAAATATGAAGTTCTATGGCCTGCTGGATCTGCTTCCCGGACCTGTGACCTATTATGATGTGCAGAAACTATACAGTATCAGTTATGATGACGGTACACACAGGTGTGCATTGGAGCATGCGATCGATGAGCTGAAAATAGAGAAATCCAGGGGATTTCACCGGGCGCTTGCAGATGCCTGGTATACAGCGAAAGTCCTGGAGAAAATAAATAACATAATCATCATCAATCATCCGTCACTGGATGTTTACCAGAATCCAAAGAAGAAAAAAGACGAGATACATATTTCCTATCCGGATCATGACAAATATGTATCCAGAGAATTTGCCACAAGAGAGCGAATCATGAAAGACCGCGAGGTGACCAGCACCAGATGTCCGGTCTGTCATCTGCCTGCAAAGCGCAAACTCCGATGGTTTATGAATAATCCAAAGGTTTATTACAGCATATCCAATTGTGAAGAACATGGACTGATAAGAGGCAAGATCCGTATCCGAAAAACAGAAGATGAGAAATATTTCGCTGTGAAGACATTGCGTTTCACAGATACAGAAGAAGCAGAGGAACTTCGTGAAAGAAAAGAAGTCCTCCGCCTCAGGCGAAAACTAAAAAGAAGCGTTGAGAAGGAAATCTGAAAGGATTTCCTTTTCATATTGCATTCCATATCCGACCATATGGCCGTCTAAATAATATTTACTTTTAATTCGCTTTGGACCGACAGAATTGTTCAGAAGTTTCTGCTTCTTTACGAGCTGGCTCACATCGGTTCCTGTGGGGACAGTTACGTACACATGCCTCATATAATAGAAGGAACACAGATTATTCCAGTCCTTTAACAGGTGCTTTTCGCATGGGAGAAATACTGCCGGTACCGGATCGGTATCTATATTCAAGTCTACTTTTTCAAAATTGTCGAAGCCGTAATCCAGCAGAGAAGTTGTGTCAGGAAAAGCACCGTTTGTAGAATTCAGCACAACTGCAATGAGAATGGAATTTCCTCTCTTGGCATAGGTGACAAGCGTACTTCCCGCTGCATCGGTGTATCCGGTCTTTCCTCCCAGAACCCCATCGTATGCATAAGACTGTCCGGGCATCATCTTATGGTGATTGAGAAGATAACGGGTTTCAGACTGCTTATTAGTCGGAGGAATCTCATAAACCTGTGTGGTCACAAATTTACGGAATCTGGGATTATACCAGGCTGCCTTTGCAATCTTCATCATATCACCTGCGGTGGTATAATGCGTCTCATCCGGAAGACCATTTGGATTATTAAAATGGGTGTTCTTACAGCCAAGCTGAGCTGCCCTCTGGTTCATCAGTTCAACAAACTTCTTTACAGAACCGCTTGTTTTTTCTGCCAGAGCAAGAGCCATCTCATTGGCGGATTCCAGCATCAGAGCCATCAGGGCCTGCTCTACTGTGAAAACCTCTCCTGTTTCTGCGTAAATGCTGGAGCTTCCGGCCTCAATCCCATAAGCCGCTTCCTGCGACATGGTGATCGTATCGTCCATATCCAGATGTTCACAGGCCAGAAGAGCGGTCATGATCTTAGTGATACTGGCGGGATATAGCTTATCCTTGGCATTCTTGGAATAAAGAATAGTATCAGTGACTGCATCCATCAGCACTGCGGACTGTCCCTCGATATTAGGACCTGTGGGCCATCCTTTGACAGAATCGATATCTGAGGCCTGTGAATAGGTTTCTGAATGACCGGCTTCAGGAGTGGCAGAGGTCTCGGCAGCGTAAGTGACTGCAGGCTGGGAGGTCAGAATCCCTGCACAAAGCATTCCGGTGAGGAAACGTTTCATTAATTTATGAAATTTTGTTTTAAACATTTGAAATTACCCTTCATTAAATATACATAGTAGTTGCTTTCCATATCCTAGAGCGTGTCTGAAAAATCATTTCCGCAATCTGCACGCCCCACTTTGCGGGATATTTCACCCGAATTCAGTTGCCGTAGCCCGCTACGGCGCCCTCATCCGGGCAAAATATCCCACAAATTGTGACGTACATCTTGCAGAAAGCCTTTTTCAGACACACTCTAGTACATCGTTTTAAATGACGTTCGGACAAAATATTCTACCTTATTATATCATTAATTACAATGCCTGTGTAAAATTTATATGATAGTATGTTAACAGTGTGTTACTGTTCGGGAGTTTGACAGTAACCAGTGTTATTAAACAGTAACAGGATTACCCTAATATTCAAAAAAATACTTGACACAGTGAATTTTGTGACCTTATAATGAATCCGCATAGTTAAATAAATGATATGTCCACAAAAACGTTGATGGAGAGAGTAATTGCAGGGGAAAGCAGACAGCGAACCGGGGAGGGTGTGAGCCCGGTGGTGAGTAAATGCAGTGAAGATCACTCCGGAGTTGCAGCTCTGAAGGGTATACAGACAGGTAAGAGCTGACGGAAATCCCCGTTAAAAGATTCATGTATCGGCAGAGGATGCCCGTACAATGTAACAGGTGGTATAGCGAACGTCAATAAACCTTCGTCCTTTTACAAAAGGGCGATTTTTTTATGGGCTTATTTTCGTTCTTAAAGGACACTGGAAATATTTTCAGCGTATATAAACGTCCTGCATATTTTCAGGTGTCTGATACAAATAATTTAAACAGGAGGTAAATTACTGTGTACCAGAAAGTTGATACGAACTTAAACTTTGTAGACCGTGAGAAAAAAGTAGAAGAATTCTGGAAAGAAAACCATATCTTTGAGAAAAGTATGGAGAACAGAAAAGAAGGAGAAACCTATACATTCTATGATGGACCGCCCACTGCAAACGGTAAACCGCACATCGGCCATGTACTTACCCGTGTAATCAAGGATATGATTCCGAGATACCGTACAATGAAGGGCTACATGGTTCCGCGTAAAGCAGGATGGGATACCCATGGACTTCCGGTAGAACTGGAAGTAGAGAAGAAGCTTGGTCTGGATGGCAAAGAGCAGATCGAAGAATACGGTATGGAGCCATTCATCAAACAGTGTAAGGAAAGCGTCTGGAAATACAAAGGAATGTGGGAGGATTTCTCCTCTACTGTTGGTTTCTGGGCTGATATGGAACATCCATACGTAACTTACTATGACGATTATATTGAATCCGAATGGTGGGCATTAAAAGAAATCTGGAACAAGAAGCTTCTGTATAAAGGCTTCAAGATCGTTCCTTACTGTCCAAGATGCGGTACCCCTCTTTCCGCACAGGAAGTATCCCAGGGATACAAAACTGTAAAAGAGCGCTCCGCAGTTGTAAGATTCAAGGTTGTTGGTGAAGATGCATACTTCCTTGCATGGACAACAACACCATGGACACTTCCGTCCAATGTTGCACTCTGCGTAAACCCGGATGAGACTTACTGCAAAGTAAAGGCAGCAGACGGATATACCTATTATATGGCAGAAGCACTCCTTGACAAAGTCCTTGGCAAGCTTGCAAAAGAAGAAGGCGAGAAAGCATATGAAGTTCTGGAAACCTACAAAGGAACAGACCTGGAATACAAAGCATACGAGCCGCTTTTCGCATGTGCAGGAGAGGCAGCAGCAAAACAGAAAAAGAAAGCTCATTTCGTAACCTGTGATAACTACGTTACTATGAGTGATGGTACAGGTATCGTTCACATCGCACCTGCATTCGGTGAAGACGACAGCAGAATCGGACGTAACTATGAACTGCCATTCGTACAGTTCGTAGACGGACAGGGTAACCTGACAAAAGAGACACCATACGCAGGCGTTTTCGTAAAGAAAGCAGATCCTATGGTCCTCACAGACCTGGACAAAGAAGGCAAGCTCTTCGATGCTCCGAAATTCGAGCATGATTATCCACACTGCTGGAGATGTGACACACCACTGATCTACTATGCAAGAGAATCCTGGTTCATCAAGATGACAGCAGTTAAGGATGACCTGATCAGAAATAACAATACAATCAACTGGATCCCTGAGAGCATCGGTAAAGGACGTTTCGGCGACTGGCTTGAAAATGTTCAGGACTGGGGTATCAGCCGTAACCGTTACTGGGGAACACCACTGAACATCTGGCAGTGTGAATGCGGACATATGCATTCCATCGGAAGCCGTCAGGAGTTATTCGAGATGAGCGGTGATGAGAGAGCCAAGACAGTAGAGCTTCACCGCCCATACATCGATGAGATCACACTGAAGTGTCCGGAGTGCGGTGGAGAAATGCATCGTGTACCGGAGGTTATTGACTGCTGGTTCGACTCAGGAGCAATGCCTTTCGCACAGCATCATTATCCATTTGAAAACAAAGAATTATTTGAGCAGCAGTTCCCTGCAAACTTTATCTCCGAGGCAGTAGACCAGACTCGTGGATGGTTCTACTCACTCCTTGCAGAATCCACACTGCTCTTCAATAAAGCACCATACAAGAACGTAATCGTTCTGGGACATGTCCAGGATGAGAACGGACAGAAGATGAGTAAGTCCAAAGGAAATGCAGTTGATCCATTCGATGCACTGAACAAATACGGCGCAGATGCCATCAGATGGTACTTCTACATCAACAGTGCTCCATGGCTTCCGAACCGTTTCCATGGCAAGGCAGTTGTGGAAGGACAGCGTAAATTCATGAGTACACTGTGGAATACTTACGCATTCTTCGTATTATATGCAGACATCGACAACTTCGACCCGACCAAATATGAACTGAACTATGACCAGCTTCCTGTTATGGACAAATGGCTCCTCAGCAGATTAAACACAACTGTTCAGGCTGTAGACAATGATCTGGCTAACTACAAGATCCCGGAAGCAGCAAGAGCACTTCAGGAATTCGTAGATGAGATGAGTAACTGGTATGTAAGAAGAAGCCGTGAACGTTTCTGGGCAAAGGGAATGGAGCAGGATAAGATCAATGCTTACATGACCCTGTACCATGCGCTGGTAACCATCGCCAAGACAGCAGCTCCGATGATTCCGTTCATGACAGAAGATATCTATCAGAACCTGGTAAGAAGCGTGGATAAAGATGCTCCGGAGAGTATCCATCTCTGCGACTTCCCAACTGTAAACGAAGCATGGATCGACAAAGATCTGGAAGCAGACATGAAAGAGCTTCTGGAGATCGTAGTTCTGGGACGTGCCTGCAGAAATACAGCAAACATCAAGAACCGTCAGCCGATCGGAACCATGTATGTAAAAGCTGAGAAGAAAATGAGTGAATTCTACACTGACATCATCGCAGACGAACTGAATGTCAAAGAAGTAAAATTCGCAGATGATGTAGAATCCTTTATCTCCTACAGCTTCAAACCACAGCTTCGTACAGTAGGACCGAAATACGGTAAACTCCTTGGAGGAATCAGACAGGCTCTCACAGACATCAATGGAACAGCAGCAATGAACGAACTGAGAACCAACGGTGTCCTGAAACTGGATATCAACGGAAACGATGTAGAGCTTACAGAAGAAGACCTTCTTATTGAAACAGCACAGACAGAGGGTTATGTATCTGAATCTGACGGTGAAACATCCGTAGTCCTGGATACAAACCTGACACCTGAACTGATCGAAGAGGGATTTGTACGTGAGATCATCAGCAAGATCCAGACCATGAGAAAGGAAGCCGGCTTCGAAGTTATGGACAAGATCGTAGTATACGCTCACGGAAACGACAAGATTCAGGATGTCATGAAAGCACACGAAGATGAGATCAAGTCAGAAGTACTTGCGGACGAAATGGTACTTGGCGAGACCGATGGTTATGTGAAAGAGTGGAACATCAACAAAGAAGCAGTAACTATGGGTGTTAAGAAACTGTAATAGACAACATTCGGTCAATTACTGACAAGAAACTGATGAGTTACAGGTATTTCACAGGAAATATACTACTTTCGCAATGCACGAAAAAAAAATGTTATAAAATTCGGCAATTATACACATGACAGACTGTCGAAAAAAGAGTATCATTATCCTTGACAGTCTGATTTCAGAGAGAAAATTGGAGGCAGAGATTCTTTGCCCCCAATTTCTCTGATATGAGAAAACAGAAGAGTTGACGGAATGAAGAGGTTCACCGGCAATATCCGCAAGGTGTATTGCTGAGAATAAAGTGAACAGTGAAACTATTACGGGAGGTATGAAATGACAAACGAAATGTTCAAGAAAGAGGCATTCAAGAAAAGCGTAAAAGACAACGTAAAATTCCTCTATCGAAAAACAATTGAAGAAGCTACACAGGAGCAGATTTTCCAGGCAGTAAGCTACTCTGTAAAAGACGTTATCATTGATAACTGGCTTGCAACACAGAAAGCTTATGACGAACAGGATCCGAAGATCGTATACTATATGTCCATGGAATTCCTGATGGGACGTGCTCTCGGAAACAACCTGATCAACCTTTGCGCTTACGGTGAAGTAAAAGAAGCTCTCGAAGAACTGGGATTTGACCTTAACTGTATCGAAGATCAGGAACCGGATCCGGCACTTGGAAACGGTGGTCTGGGAAGACTGGCTGCATGCTTCCTTGATTCTCTCGCAACTTTAAATTACGCAGCATATGGCTGCGGAATCCGTTACCACTACGGAATGTTCAAACAGAAAATTCAGAACGGTTATCAGATCGAGGTACCGGATAACTGGTTAAAGAACGGCTATCCATTCGAACTGCGTCGTCCGGAATATGCCAAAGAAGTACACTTCGGCGGATATGTAAGAGTAGAGTACGATCCTGAAAAGGGCGGAAACAAATTTATCCACGAAGGATATCAGGCAGTAAAAGCCATTCCTTATGATATGCCGATCACAGGATATGACAATGATGTAGTAAACACACTTCGTATCTGGGATGCAGAGCCGATCGTAGACTTCGAGCTTGATTCCTTTGACAAGGGTGATTACAAGAAAGCAGTAGAGCAGGAGAACCTTGCCCGCAATATCGTAGAAGTCCTTTATCCGAACGACAACCACTATGCAGGTAAAGAGCTGAGACTGAAACAGCAGTACTTCTTTGTATCTGCAAGCCTCCAGGCAGCAATTGCCAAATATAAAAAGAAACATGGCGATATCCATAAATTATATGAAAAAGTAACCTTCCAGATGAACGATACACATCCGACTGTAGCAGTAGCAGAGTTAATGCGTATCCTCATGGACGAAGAAGGACTCGGATGGGATGAAGCATGGGAAGTAACAAGAAAATCTGTTGCTTACACAAACCATACAATCATGTCCGAGGCACTTGAGAAATGGCCGATCGAGCTCTTCTCCAGACTGCTTCCGCGTGTATACCAGATCATCGAAGAGATCAACCGTCGTTTCATCCTTGAGATCCAGGCTAAATATCCGGGAAATTATGAGAAGATCAAAAAGATGGCTATCATCTATGACGGACAGGTTAAGATGGCTCACCTTGCAATCGCAGCAGGCTACTCTGTAAACGGTGTTGCACGCCTTCATACAGAGATCCTGAAGAATCAGGAATTAAAAGACTTCTATGAAATGATGCCTGAGAAATTCAACAACAAGACAAACGGTATCACTCAGAGACGTTTCCTGCTCCACGCAAATCCACTCCTTGCAGACTGGATCACAGAGCACATCGGACCGGACTGGATTATAGACCTTCCGCAGTTAAAGAAACTTGCAGTTTACGCAGATGATGAAAAAGCACTCCAGGAATTCATGAACATTAAGTTCAAGAACAAAGAGCGTCTGGCTAAATACATCCTTGAGCACAATGGCGTAGAAGTAGACCCGCACTCCATCTTCGATGTACAGGTTAAGAGACTTCACGAGTACAAACGTCAGCTCCTGAACATCCTGCATGTTATCTATCTGTACAACCAGATCAAGATGCATCCGGAAATGGAATTCTATCCAAGAACATTCATCTTCGGTGCAAAAGCATCCGCAGGTTACGCAACAGCCAAGAAGATCATCAAACTCATCAACTCAGTAGCAGATGTAGTAAACAACGACGCTTCCATCAACGGCAAGATCAAAGTTGTATTCATCGAAAACTACAGAGTATCCAACGCTGAGTGGATCTTCGCAGCAGCAGACGTTTCCGAGCAGATCTCCACAGCAAGTAAAGAAGCATCCGGTACAGGTAACATGAAGTTCATGCTCAACGGTGCTCCTACACTTGGAACAATGGACGGTGCTAACGTAGAGATCGTAGAAGAAGTTGGCGCAGAAAACGCATTCATCTTCGGTTTAAGCTCCGACGAAGTAATCAACTACGAAAACAACGGCGGATACGATCCAAACGTAATCTACAATACAGATGAAGAAATCCGTCAGGTACTGATGCAGCTCATCAACGGAACCTTCTCCAATGATACAGAACTCTTCCGTGACCTGTACGATTCACTTCTCAACACAAAGAACACAGACAGAGCAGACCGCTACTTCATCCTCGCAGACTTCCGTTCCTATGCAGACGCACAGAAACGCGTAGAAGCAGCATACAGAGATGAAAAAGGCTGGGCTAAGAAAGCACTCCTCAACACAGCATGCAGCGGCAAATTCACATCCGACAGAACTATCCAGGAATATGTAGATGATATCTGGCATCTGGATAAGGTTATTGTCAGAAAGAAATAATATGCTATATCTATAGAAGTAATTGCTTCTGAATAAAAATAAAGCCCCTGGCAGTACAGTTATCAGGACTGTATTGCAGGGGCTTTTTGCTACATTAGTGACATAATACATTAATTCATTTGTGTGGGAAAATTCATAGATGCGAAACACCTGGAAATAAGAATACGTCCGAAAATATAATCAAAATACAAAAGCGAACGACAACTAACAGCTAGGAAAGGTGTATCAGATGGTAAATAATACCGGGTCTGATAATGTTTTCAGAACAATAATGAAGAAAATGGCAGAGAATTATAGAGGGTTCTCTGCCATTTGACCATACAGGGGTTGATACATCATCTTGTGATTAGAACGAACAACTCACCACATTTGTAACAAATTATAGATTTTTAGCATGAAAAATCAAGGAAAATAAATGCTTTTGAAGTGTATGAAATTTAAAAAAATCGTAAAATTCTTGAGCATTACCCTTGACAAAAAGTGGTGAAAGCACTATTATTAACCATAACAGACAGATTATGTCTAGGAATCTTTACCCAAAAAGAAATAGTTATATTAAGGAAAGGGGAACTATAATCATGACAAAGATTAAAAACACAAAGAAGGGCATGGCAAAAAAGACATTAAGTATGTCACTTGTTGTTGCAATGCTTGCTACTTCTAATGTGCCGGTATGGGCTGCTGAGTTCAGCGATGGTTCTGACGCTGCTGTAGCTGCAGAAGCTCCGACTACCGAAACATTTTCTGATGAGACTACAGATGCACCGGTTGTTGACGATACAACTGCTGATGCAGCGTCTGCAAATACAGTTGTTGAAGAAGGCGACTTAAAAGTAGATGTGACTGTTGATAAATCAGAAGTAACTTGGGGTGACACTGTTAATGTATCTGGTAGTATTACCAAAACAACAGATAACACACCATTAAAAAGTTGGAATTATGGTATTAGAGAAGCAGGAACAACTCAGGCAATTGGTACAATTAAGACAGCTTCTGATGTATCAGCAATGTCTTTTACAACAGATGCGACAATGGCAGGAAAAACATTAGAACTTTACATCTATCGTAATGATGCTAGTGCTTCTTTTGGACCAATCGTAGTTGGTACTGTTAAAGTTAATAAAAAGAGCATTAAAGATGCAGTTGTTACTGTAACAGGATTAAATCCTAATGGAACCTTAACATATAATGGTCGTGTTCAGGACGAAACTACTGTTTCATCTGTTACTTTAGACGGCAATACACTTGTTAAAAATGATGATTATGACATGACAGTAAGTAGTGCTACTAATGCAGGAGATACTCTTACCGTAACTGTTACTGCAAAAGGAGACAAATATTACGGTTCCACAACCAAAAATATTAAAATTGTTGCTAAAGATTATAGTGCTGCTAACAAAGACATTGAAGCTAAGGTAAAAGATGATGTTAAATACGAATACACAGGTTCTAAAATCTTTTTAACAGCTTCAGATGTAACTGTTGCTGAATCTAAACATGATCCAGATGTAACTCCTGATGATGGTAAACTGGGTGGTGCAGACTTATCTGCAGCTATTGAATCAGTTACAACTGAGGGTACTGATTACAATGTCGGTAAACATCATAAAGCAGTTGTAAAATTGGAAACTGGAAAATTAGAAAACTTTAATTTTACAGGTCCATATGAGGATGTAACAACCAGCAATGAATATGAAATTGTTGCCAGAGACCTTTCAAAAGTAACTGTTGTTGCCGGATCTAATGGGGAAGTTCAGTTAGGAACAGAAACAACATCATTACCATTACATTTTTATGCTGGTACACAGTTATTAAATTTACAGCCTTCTGATTATGTATACGCAGTAAAAGATCCAGATGGAAAAGGAGTAACTGGAGCTAAATTTGATAAAGAAGGTACCTACACAGTTGAAGTTACTGCAGCAGATGGTGTGTCTAATACTAAAAACTCTGTTTCTGCAACTTTCCGTGTAGAAGGTAACGTTATCGAAAAAGCTACAAGTACTGGATTTAATGACAATAATGGCAAAATTAAATATGTAAAAGACTACACAGGAAGTGCAATCCAGCCTACAAAAGATGATATTGGAACAGTAACTATTACAGGTAAGGATCCAAGCAAAACTGTTACTCTTCAGAAGGGTGACTGGGAAATTGTAGGATATTCCAACAATACTGAAGCAAGTACTTACGGTGATCCAAATGGATCTGCAACTAATAAATATAGCAGAAAGAATTATGCTTCTGTTCAGATTAAAGTTACTAAATCTGGTACTTTCTACGGAAAGACTTGCAGTCTCCTTTTTGAAATTGCTCCATTAAAAGTGACTGGTGATACTATCACAGTGCCCAAAGCAACTTCTTATGATAAAGCAAATAAAAAAGCTTCCAATTATAAGCTTGATGTAACTGTTGCTGCAAAGGATTCCAACGGAAAGTCTGTAACTGTTCCTGCATCTGCGTATACAACAACATCCAAATTTATTGATGCAACAACAAATCAGGAAACAGATGAAAACGTTAAAAATAATACCATCCAGACAACAGTTGTATTAAAAGATCATAACTATATTTATGTTGGTACAGCAGGATACGATTCTAATGGCAAAACACAGAGTGTAATTGCTGATAAGAAAACAACAATCAAAGCTCCGGTATTAACAAATGCTTCTGTTGTACTTACACAGGACAGCTATACATACACAGGTGGAAAGATCACTCCTTCTTTCAAGGTTATGGATGGAACACTTGAACTTCAGGAAGGTGTAGATTATAAAGTTAAGAGCATTACAAATGCTGTTAATGTTGGTACAGCTACTATTACAGTAGAAGGATTAGATGCTTATTACTCAGGAGAGGCGTCTGCAACATTTACAATTACTCCTGCAAAGGTTGAAGATGTAAAAGTTACTACTGACGCAGCCACATATACTGGTAAGAAAATCAAACCTACATCTTTCAAAGCTACCTTAAATGGAAATGATGTAAGTGATCAGTTTAAATTATCTGCATATGGTAACAATACAAATGCCGGAAAAACAGCAGGTAGCTTAACAATTGCTCTTCTTAGTGGAAATAAGAACTTTATAGGATCTACTGTAGATGGTACATTTGAAATCAAACCAGCAACTGTAACAGGAAGTTCTATTTCTGTATTTGATAAATATGGTCAGGATGTAAGTACCGTTTATGGATTTACTACTGGTGATCCAACAAAAACGTTTGCATATGATGGAACTGCCCAGACATTCGCATCTACTAAATTAAATATTGGTACTGTAGTTAGTGGAGTTACTAAACCTACAGCAGACGATTTTGAGATTGTTTATGTTGATAATGTCTATGGTAAATCTACAACTGGTAAAACATATAACACTGCCCATGTATATGCCGTAGCAAAAGAAGGCGGAAACTATGCAGGACCAGACAACAATAAAATTGTAACTGCTGATGGAACAACAATTAAAAATGTTGTTGCAGACCTTACATTCGGTATTAGCGCACTGAAATTTGTCAAAGAAAACGTAACTGTTAAAAATGGTGTTTATGCTGGTGGTGTTGCTGTAAAACCAGAAGTAATCGTACAGTTCGGTGGTAATACTTTAGTAGAAGGTGTAGATTACAAATTAGAATATGATACAGCTATTGAAGTTACAAATGGTGAAAAATACAATGTCACAGTAACTGGTATCAATGGATACACAAGCGCAGGATCTGTATCTTCTAAAGACACAGACCCAACAAAACAGATTGCTAAATGGGGAATTGACAAACAGACAATCGCTAACTGTGCAGTATCTGTAAAAGATGGTGTAGCTACAGTTATGAATGGAAGTGTAAAAGTTCCGGCTGATGAATACACATCTACTAAGAATGATGACGGAACTTATACTATCGCTGCTAAAGCAACAAGCAAACATTATACAGGTTCTAAGACTGTAAAAGCTGATGGAAAAGCTGAAAATGAAAAACCAGCTACTCCAATGATTAGTAGCGTTAAAGTTGTTGGCAACAAAGCAACTGCAATCCTTTCCGGTGATTCCGAAGGTGCTGCAGGTTACGACTATGTAATCTCTACAGACCGCGACTGCATCACAAACAAAGATTATGATTCCGTAAACAAGAATCAGGTTCGGACCTCTACTACATTCAAATATGTACAGCAGGGAACCTACTACGCATACTGCCACGCTTGGAAACGTGACGCAAACGGTAAGAAAGTATTCAGCGACTGGTCTAACGCATACCCATTCGTTGTATCCGCAATCACACCGGATGCTCCGGTTATCACAAACGTAAAAGTAAGCGGATCTACTATCAAAGTAACATACAAAGCAGCTGCAAACGCAACTGGTTACGATGTAGTACTGGGAACTGGCTCCAAGAAAGAAAACGGTGAGACACGTCCATACCAGTATGGCAATCACAAGAAACTGAACCTCAAAGAAGGTACAGTAACAGCAACATTCAAGAACGTACCAAAGGGAACATGGGTAGTTGGAATGCATGCATTCAACAGAACATCCGAAGACGGAAAGAAAGTCTTCAGCCCATGGTCAAACCTGAAAAAGGCTACTGTTAAATAATCCATTTGGGTAATTAATACAGATTCCTAAAAAGAAAGCTTCGGTCATTGCGACCGGAGTCTTTCTTTTTATGTGCTTTTTTCCACACTCCCAGACAAGTACATGATATAATCAACATACAGAACCATTACTTAAAATATCCTATATGAAAGGAAATCATGTATGAAGAAAAGGAAATTACGTTTTATCTGGCTCTTGTGTATTCTTCTCTTGGTCACAGCTTTATCTGCTGTGGATTTTACAGAGGTCCAGGCAGCATCCGTCAACAGTACTTTCACTGGATGGAAAGCCGCCGGTGGAAAAAAATACTATTATAAGAATGGCAAAAAGCTGACAGACCTGCACAAAATCGGCAAGTATTATTACTGTTTTGCAGCAGACGGTTCCATGCTTACAGGATGGCACCGTATTCATAATCGTTTCAGGTATTTTGGCAAACAGACCGGAAGAATGCGTATCAATCAGACTGTAAATGGACGAAAGATCAACAGCAAAGGTGTCTGGACTCCTGTTGTTGTACTGGATCCGGGGCATTCTGCTGTCGTTGCCGATGGTTATGAGCCTCTTGGTCCTGGTTCCAGTCAGCTGAAGGAGAAAGATACGTCCGGAACCCAGGGTGTTGCTACAGGTGTGGAGGAATATAAGCTCAATCTGAGCATTGGCCTTCAGCTAAGAACCCTTCTTCAGAAAAGAGGGTTTAAGGTAATAATGACCAGAACCAACAGTAAAGTAGCTCTCAGCTGTATTGACCGCGCAAAAGTGGCAAATAAGGCAAATGCAGATGCATATATCCGTATCCATGCCAATGGAAGTGATAATTCCTCTATCAGTGGATCGTTGACTATCTGTACAACCAGAAACAGTCCTTATATTTCATCTATGTATAGAAAAAATAAAGCTCTCTCTGAGGCTGTACTCAATGCATATGTGGCAGCTACAGGTTGCAGAAAAGAATACATCTGGGAGACAGACTCTATGACCGGAAACAACTGGAGCAAAGTTCCGACAACGATTATCGAAATGGGATATATGAGCAATCCCTCCGAAGACCGCCGTATGCAGCAGAGTTCTTATCAGAAAAAAATGGTACGGGGAATTGCAAATGGAATTGAGAATTACCTGATCAAATAGCCTTGCTTTTGAGTCGCAGACAGTTTATACTGGACTGAATGGGTATAAAAAATAATTTGGAGGATTTTTCAAATGAAAATTGCAGTAACATATGATAATGGAGAGATTTTTCAGCATTTTGGAAAAACAGAGTCTTTTAAAGTTTATGAAGTGGAAGACAACAAAGTAGTTTCCAGTGAAGTAATCGGTTCTAACGGTACAGGACATGGCGCACTTGCAGGTCTGCTTGCTGAGCAGGGTGTAAATGTTCTGATCTGCGGTGGCATCGGCGGTGGTGCTCAGACAGCTCTCACAGAGGCAGGAATCGAATTATGCGCCGGAGCCCAGGGAAATACCGACCAGGCAGTTGAAAATTATTTAAAAGGCGAATTAGTATCTTCCGGAGCTAACTGCGACCATCACCATCATGAAGAAGGTCATTCCTGTGGCAGTCATGAGGAGGGACACTCCTGTGGAGACAGCTGCGGTGGTGGATGCGGTGGATGTGGCGGATCACAGCCTCCGCTTACAGGACGCAATGTAGGAAAAACCTGCCGCACACATTACAGAGGAACTTTCAATGACGGAACACAGTTTGATTCTTCTTACGACCGTGGCGAACCGCTGGAATTCATCTGCGGTGCAGGCCAGATGATCAGAGGGTTTGATGCTGCTGTAGCTGACATGGAAGTTGGTCAGATCATTGATGTTCACCTTATGCCTGAAGAAGCATACGGTATGGCAGATCCAAACGCTATCTTCACTATGGAAATCGCGCAGCTTCCAGGTTCCGAAGACCTGACAGTTGGCCAGCAGGTATACCTGTCAAACCAGTTCGGTCAGCCATTCCCTGTTAAAGTAACAGCTAAAGATGAGAAAAATATCACATTTGATGCAAACCACGAAATGGCTGGAAAAGAACTTAACTTCAAGATTGAATTAGTAGAAGTGAAATAAGACAAATACTCAGGGCAGTCTCCTGGCAAAAATTTTGCCGATGAGACTGCCCTGTTTTATACTTTATTTACCAAAGTGATAGTGCTTTTTGTAGTTTTATAATTTACGAGTAAAAATTTACTGTTTTTGTGGGCTTACTGTATATTCGCTTACCGTTTACTGTCTTAAAAGCTTTTACATAATAGTTATAAACCCAGTACATGCCTGTCTGGGAATCATAAGCTTTTGTGTCTTTCCAGGTTGAGACAGAGGACTTCACTGTTTTGGCAGCGGAACCATTGCGGTAAATCACATATCCGGAAGCACCGGCTACTTTTGTCCAGGAAACCTCTGTACCACCGTTACTCATTTTACATGAAACCTTAGATGGAGCCGGGACAGCAGCTTTTCTTGATTTCACCGCTGAAAATTTAGAATATTTGTTTTTTCCACTTGCATTGGTTCCATAAGCACGGACTTTAAATGAATAGGTTACTCCCGGTACTACAGCTGCATCGAAACTGACAGCTCCTGTTTTCAGAGTTTTTATCCGCTTATAAGAAGACTGGGAATCTGTCCTGCAGTAAATCTGGTATCCTTTGGCACTCGAAACCTTTTTCCAGGTTAAATGTATTTGATCTGCAGATTTCTGGGAAAGTTTCAGCACAGGTTTTGTCAGTGGTGTGTTGTTCTCAGATACCTTTACCGTCACCTGACACTGGGCCTGAAAATCTCCGGCAGAAGCAGTGATTACTGCCTGGCCATAACCATTTCCCTGAACGGTTCCATCCTCTGAGACAGACGCAACCCCAGGATTACTGCTTGTCCAGACCACATCTTTTACATCATCAGAGTTAGATGGTGTAAAGGAAGGTGTGAGTTTTTGTGTATTGCCTTCGTCAATTGTCAGATTTGTCTGGTTCAGAGCAATTCCATTAAGTGGAGTTGTCACTACGGGGATTTCATACAGGTATGTGCGGGAACTGTCATAGTTGCCGTTATCATAATTTCCGGATACCCATACAATATTACGTCCCCATAAGATTGGCTGGGAATCTGTCTGGATCGTTACATTCTTGTATAATTTGGATAATATTACGTTTCCGGACATATCCATAAGGAGATAATGCAGAATGCTCTGGTCGGAGGTTTCCTCTGAGAAAAGGACTGCGTACTGATTATTTCCTACAGGGATAAGTTTTGGTTCTGTCAGAGTTATTTCTGCTCCTGACGGTGAATACTGAGTGAGCCAGATAAATCTGGAAGTCATACTGTTCTTATCTGTGATTATCATAAAGATATTTTTGTTAAGATTCTCATATCCGGTCTGTCCATTCACAGCAAAACCATGGGGAACAGACTTGCCTACTGTGATCAGATTATTTCCGGCCAGGGAAAATCCGGTTACCTCACATCCGGTATAATTATCACCTGTAGCACCCATAAAAGGAAAGATATTTACCGCACGATCCTGAGCGATATATCCGCCGGAATATGCGGAAAAGGAGGACAGGATCAGACCTCTGTAATAAGCATCCCCATGATCCAGAAAATACACATGAGAGCCGTCATTTACAACAAACTGA